>Ga0099825_1004180_pt1 | contig 19000 bp, 11 predicted proteins | sample SiratroredBW_FD_76838 | JGI IMG/M metagenome (GOLD analysis project Ga0099825, IMG submission 76838) | Root nodule microbial communities of legume samples collected from California, USA - Siratro red BW | ecosystem: Host-associated > Plants > Roots > Nodule | place: USA: California | collected... | reverse complement strand
ATATAAAAAAAAAAAAAAATAAAAATATCAAATAAATAAAAAAAAAAATATAAAAAAAAAATAAATTAATATTAATATATATATATATATATATATATATATATATATATATATATATATATATATATATATATATTATTTTTATGAACCCATAATATTACTCCACGTATTCTTTTCTCACTTTTCATTATATTTCACGCTACAAGCAAATTAGAGTATACTGATCATAATTTGAGTCAAAGTAAATATGTAATATGAAACAAACTATTTTGTTTCCTAATAAAAACTATTATGTTTTCGAGTCAGGTGTACACTAAAGTGAGAATGGTGTATCCTAAAGCATTAATAATGTATCAAAAGTTACTCAAGTGAGTTCTTATATTAATTTTATGAGTCCGTTAAAAAATATTAATTTTATAAGTTTTATAGTGCCACATACATTTAAAATTTTATATAAATATTCACTCAAATACTAATATATGTGGTTAAATTAATTTTATATGTATTAATTTTTTAAGTAATATTAAAAAAATAATTAAATGAGATAATAAGATTGTTCTAACCTGTATATAAAAGACATATATATAAAAAGGTGAAAAAAAAATAAAAAAAGTGTTATTAAAAAGGCATCTTCCTACTGTAGAAGCTGTTGCAAATATTGAATTCCTACTATTTTATAAATAGTAATAGGCAAAAACATTAATAATATACCCATAACCCAACAGCTATAATTTTAATAGTAAAATATGTGATATATTTCACTTGAACCATTGATTATTGGTATACATTTCCAAAATGTGATGTAAATATTCTTATCGAAGTTCCAAAACTTTTTCTTTCGGAAGTTGATTGATTTTTATGTACAATAGGTTAAACCTTTCTTTTTAAGTTTGTCTGGATAAAAGTTTTCCAACGTAATAATGAAATTTGGACTTTGTCATCTCTCCAATTTGTGATGCATATGCTTTGGTTTAAAAATCAATGAGCTTCATTCTTTCAATCGAAGACTGGTAATATATGTCCAATATCTCTGCAAAAAATATTATATAGAAAAAATACATCAGTACTAGTTTCTCTATTCTATACTATATCTTTGTCAATGTCACATTTTCTACACTCTTAATCAATCATTTTAATTTCATATTAGTTAAGATTATAATATGAGATAAACTTTCAGAATAACCAAAATGAGTATGTATGTTATAATTCATTCCACCTCTAAGTGCTACTTTTAGCACACTGATATATAATAGTATATATACATCCAAGTTTTTGGTTTACATGTATTAGTTAATTTACGCATTAATATTTAAATTATTTTCTTGTTAATGTCTCTCCTTTACAACATAATTTTCTTAAATAAAGATTCTTGTATGAATATTTTCATGTCATAAGTTTAGATTATTACATTTTTGTTATGCAAGGTTGCTAAACTTAACATTGAAGATATCAAAAAATGGATCACACTTGCGTCAAAAACTGGTTGATAAGATATGGACTTAAATGTATTGTTGATCTTACAATTAAGGAAAAAAAATATGTCAAGTGAACTAAATTTTCGATTTCGATCTCTCAAATTTCAATTGAGCGAATAAGTTTCCAAGTATCGTAATTCAGTGACTTGGGTTTCTCGGACTCAATTCCATCAATATTTAATAAATTTGGTTGAGGGCATTAACGGGGCTCTAGATGGTGTAAGTTGATGGAAAACATTGAAACAATAATACATGGTATTGATGTCATGAATAATGCAAAATCATAATTTATATGTATTATTTGTCAAATAAATACCATGGTATTACATCAATATTATTGTTTTAGAAAACGTGACGTGTTATATGCGATAAAATTAATGAGTATCTCATTAAAAATTGAAAACATCGATTACTTTGTTTTTAAGACAAGCTAGCAGCTATTTTAAAACAGAAGCAATATTTCAATAAATTACAAAGTCTATCTATAGATTTTTACATTATTTTGATTTAAAAAATAATAATAAGATTAGGTTAATGTCATTGGTAAATGAGATTTATGGTGTAATTCTTTTAATACATTTCTTGTGATAATATAACTTTACTCCTTTTATTAATTTAAATACAAGAATATTTATGATGTAATGCTTAAGATACAGTTTATTTGTCAAGGTTTTTTTGACATAAACTGGGATTTCAGTTTCTTCCAGATTTAATCTGAAGACGACAAACTGATTACATGGTACATAATCTCGTCTGCCAAACACAATTGTATGGTTCCTGCTGCTCGTTCCTGCAGATCCAACCAATCCTCATCCTCTATCTTTGCTGGTTTCTGCGACTTTAAAGTCTTTAACCGTCCTTGTTGCGTTAACAGATCCTTCACCCTCGTCTGCCATAATTCAAAATTACCATGACCATCAAATTTCACAACTTCGAATTTAGCAGAAAAATAAAAAAACCATCATCAAGACTCTTTACATAAACACAACAATCATACTCACAACTCTTGTAGCCAATTTAAATCATGTAGGAGTCAAATTGTTTATACCATTGCCTTGGAGACTGTTTCAATCCATATAAAGATTTCTTCAACCTACAAACCAAATGCTCATGTCCAGGTTGAGAAAAATCCTCTGACTGTTGCATATAAATCTGCTCCTTTAAATCACCATGCAAGAAAGCAGTTTTAACATCCATCTACTCTAAATGCAAATCCCAAGTAGGTACTAATGCAAGTACTACCTTGATAGAAGTGAGTCTAACCTCAGGAGAAAAAATCTCATCATAATTTATCCCTTTCTTCTGTGAAAACCCTTTTGCTACTAGGTGAGCCTTGAACTTTTCCCCCTCTTTTTTGGATACTGCTGGCTTCCTCTTGTACACCCATTTGCAACCAATAGCCTTCATTTCTTTAGGAAGGCGTGCTAACTCGCATGTCTGGTTATAATGCCTTAAGATTTTGGGTTGAAGGTGGTGTCATTCCCTTATATGGGTTTGGCTCAATTCTCATTGTTAGAGATCTCCCCGGTGTTTAGCCCCTCGGATTCTCCCAAAAAGTGGTATCAGAGTCGATGGTTTACGGCTTGGGTGACCTTGTATCGAAAGTCTTCCTGGTGGAGATTTCAGGTAAGCGTGTCCTGTATAAGTATATGAACGACGATACAAGTAAGGGGTCATTTGCTTCCGCTCAAGGGGGAGTGTATCAATGTGAAGGAGGGACTCTCACTTGAGGGGGAGATTGTTAGGTATTCAAGTGTGAGTTTAAGTCACACATTGAGTAGGAATGAAAAAGTTGAACAACATATAAAAAAGAAGACCCATAAACCTATTGCCTTAAGGTTTTGGGTTGGAGGTGGTGTCATTCCCTGTGGTGTGACTCATTTTTTCATTCTTGTTTGTCTCCCGAAGGTTTCCCCCTTGGATTCTTACAACATATGACTTAATCGAATTAACTTGGAAATTTAAATTTTTTTCAATTTTAACTTAGTTAAATTATTTATGACAAAAAGATATTGACTTTCATTGTAAAATTAATTCAAAGAGTTAAAATTATACTTTTTCATTTCTTTGTTTAAACTTCAATGGAACATTTATATTTAAAATACAATAATTTCTAAAATGTTAGTAGTATGTTTGGATAAAAAATTTTACACATTCGAGAAAATTAAAATGTATTTAAGAACAACAAGATCCATTTTGATGCCTCAATCGACACACACACAAAATATCTCTACCAGGAAAGGAATAGATTTAAAACTGATTCTGAGGAAGACGAGCAGAAGATGAATTTATTCTGTTCAAGAATCTGATCGGATACTCTTACTTTACTCGACTCTAGGAATCTAGAAATAACCTCCAATCGTCAATTTAATAAGAAATGATGACAGAGTTTTAGAGCAAAGACTGAGAAAAGAGAAAGAACCTTTACTTAGAGAGAGTTGGTGGTTTTTATAAAAATGAATTTGAATAACTGATTGTTTTGTTTATTTAAAATTTTCTCTAAAAAATATTTAGGTGCGATATTATTTATCTCTATGTTAAATTATAGGTCTATTTTTATTCTAAAGTTGTTTTCTGGGATATTGCATAGAATATTATTTAACTGTCAGTTATGACTATAACAAAAGTAATTGTTGTTTGTCTGATTAAAAGAATGTCTCAATAAAAAGGATATAAATTATTGGCGTTCTTTGTTATTGGGAGAAAACTTCAAAATGTGAGTTGTAAACAAGAAACCCTGTCTCCATCTTCTTGTTAAATGCTATGAAGATCTCATTTAAATAAGATTTTTAATACTTGTATGTTTAGAACTTTATTTCATGCAGAGTAACTTAGAATCACTCAAAAGCACTAGTAGTCTTTCTCTACATGAAAGAACTCTATACATAGACATATTGGATGAGACCATTGAAACTTGTGTATAGATCTTTATGATTGTGTTAATACTTTATTAAATGTTCATAGTCTTTTAGCTGACACATTTTCTATTGCACTCAACTTGTTATGCAAAGGATAACTCTTTCTCTAAAAATTACTTCATAGTATTACTAACAGTAAATGGAGCTTACATTTATCAGGAGGATAAATTGATCTACTGTGATAGAATCAATGTAAGAATCCACGATTCAGGTTCGATAGATGGTAGACGGTGTAACAAATAAATTTTCATCTTGAGTTATACACGTATCTTCAATGTCTACTTTTTTTCTTGTTGTCATTTTCTCATGGTTATCTTTTGGCTTTTGTACAATGACTAAAAACTCCTGCCATGGATTATGTGATGATCTCCGTGCAGACTCATTTTTTTCCTTGAAGTGAAGTTTTTTTTTCTTCCTGATACATACTTAGAAAACAAATTATTAGCTCACAAAAACTTAGTATTACTTTATTATGATCAAAATCATGAATTTTCAAGACTTTATTGGTTGATGAAGATTAAACTATTCAAGATAGATCATTGATTGTTGTTATTTCATGAGCAAATTAAATGTGTTTTCAGTTTAGACCATCTAACGCAGTGTTAGACCGTTTAATACTAAAGAGATGATAGTATAGATAGGAGATGGTCAATCATAGGTCATATCTTAACAAATCCAATAATATCCAAAACTCATATATAAACAATCAAAGTTAGAAATAACAGGAAAGTAAAAAGGGGTTGTGATTAAAATGAAGAAAAATATAGTAAACGATCTAAAATAGTAAATAAAACAGGTTTTTTCTCAAGTTCATTCAACAGTAAATAAAGCATGCAAGTGTTCTTCCAAATGAATTTCTCTTTTGGTGGGTACGACTTCTCAGGAAAGTATTACTCTTACATCTAATATGGCTGAGAGCTAGAATGGTTCCTCTTGAGATTCATATCAAATTCTGTTGCAGCATAATCAACTTCAGACTTTGCACCATTTGGCTATAACTGATATTATGGATAACCTAAATTAGAAACTTGAGGATAGTGGCATTCTTAATCAGAAAGTATCCAAAAATTTATTATCTACCCATCTCACTTGTGATTGGGATAAAATCATTTGGTGTAATTCTATTGCTTTGGTGTTTTGGAAGCTTTTGCATAAGTGTTGGCCTACAAATCTGGATGCTTAGAAAAAATATTTTTCTCTTTCTTCCATGTGCTTCCATGTGCTTTCTATACAGGTTGCAGGTTATATGTTTTTTAGTTGTTCTTTTGTTTCTTCCTATAGACTTAGCTTTGAAATATTTTTTCCGATCTTATGCACTTATCTTCTACTGGTTTTATTACTTTCACTAAAGCTCATTGTAGTCCGCTTATTCGTCTGATTAAACTTTCGGTCATTACATTTTCCTTATGGATGATTTTTAGGATGAAGAATTTTACTAGATTTCAGCAGGCTATTAACACATATATTGTTTTACATGTTATTAAGTTAACACATATATTGTTTTACATGTTATTAAGAAATGTATCTAGAACTCTGCTAACACTTTTAGAAAGCATATGACTAACCAGATTTTAGATTTTTTTTTTTATTATTTTGAAACTAGAAAGGTCTTGTCTCATGTGCAAGTTTTTTGGTGCTTTCCTGAAGTTAGTTGGATTAAAATCTAATGGAGTTGTGAGAGGGGCTCCTTGTTTTACAGCTTGTGAAAGTATCTTAAGTTGCAAGCGTGGGGAATATGTGAGTAGCTTTTCTGATTTCTTGGTTATTCTACATGCACTTTATGTTGAAGTCATGGATGTCATTTATTGAATATGTTCAATTGAAGGATTTTAAAAAGCTTTGGTTAGTATTGAAGATTCTACATTGACTAGAGATAAGGTCTTTCAATAGTTTATAAGTGGGTGCAAACCTCACCTTACAAGCCGATTTTGTAAGGTTGAGTTAGGCTTGAAGTCTACTTCTTAATATAGTATCAAAGCTTATCCTAGCAGGTTGTTGGGCCTATCCGGCCACCCATTACCAGACCGCTATCGGACCACTCTTACATATAAGTTTCACGCTTCAGTTGAGGAGTTTCGACATAAGGGGGTGTGTTGAAGATTCCACATTGATTAGAGCTGATGCCTTTCAATAGTTTATAAATGGGTGCAAACCTCATCTTACAAGTCGGTTTTGTATGGTTACGTTAGGTTTAAGGTCCACTTCTTAATAGTTAGATTGTGACTCTTATTTGCTTTGTTTAAAGATTTTGGTTCAACTCATATCATTCCTTGGACTCTTCAAGGTAGATGATATAAGTGTATGTAGATTTCTATTGAACTTTGTTCATAATAGGTTTCAACTCTCTCTGTTTTGTTTGTAGTGTCACCCCTCATGTTTTTTGTTATTTGTTCTTTCGTTTTTCTTTAATAATACTTTTTCATGTGATGTTAGATGATTAGTAGGTTTTGGAATGTAGCCTAATTGAGATGTCAAAATTCATAATAATACTTAATATACGTCTTTTATTAAAAAGAAAAGTTCATTCAAAAGTAAATTCTTTATTAGTTTTTTTAATATTATTATTCTTTAATTTTCTCATAAAATTGAACTTAATCAAGTGCTAATTATATTCAACAAAATCTCATTAATAAGTTTTTACTTATTTAATATCTTACTTTATTAAAAGCGTCTACTCAATGAAATCTTAATTAAATGAGTTTATTATTAATTACATTAAAAAAAATCTATGATTAAAGGTTCCAAATATGATTAAAATTATGTTTATCAATTATCTATCCATTTACCATATTATCTAAAATTCATTTATTATTTTTTTATGAACAACAAATAATATATAAATAAAAAAAGCATAAAAATGATGTTTCAACCTTTATAAAAAATTCATTCATCATATTTTCTAAAACTTAATAATACGTACATATATATTTGGTTTGTAAAACTTGTTTGTATTTTAATATTTGGGGAGATTATACAGATAAAATTAGATTAAAATATTCAAAATTTTCATAATACTAATATAAAATAATAAATCTGACTCATTTAATTTGTAGATGAAATGAATTTTAGTTGGGGTAACGTGTTTAACCCATATAAATATAAAAATGGTTCTGTTATTTTCTTAATATATTTAACTTTTGAATGATATTTTTTAATGTCAATTATCTTTTGAATGATTAATTTACCTTTATAAGTAAGTTTTTTTAACACGAAAATTAGATTGTTAAATAATGTCACTTAGGCTAAATGCTTAAACTGTTTTATTTTCTACTTGTGACATTTGAATCATCAATCACTTGATCTTAAATATTGTAGTTTTGTCTATTATTTATTTATATTTAAATCCCTTAAATTACTGAATATCTTGATAAAAAAAATGGCTTTCTTAAAAGAAAAAATATTGTTAATTGTTTTATTTAAAAAAATTAGTGACTTAACTCATTAAATCTATTAAATTAGATTTTTATAACTCACTTACATCAGTCTAAATTTAGTTCATTTATTTAAAACTTAACATATGGTGAAGACCTTGCCATCAATGACAAATAACATATTGTTGTTCAAAAGCGTTTTGATATTGATGAGAAATATTATATTAGCTTAATATATCTTTCTTATTTTAAATTATTAAAATATCATTAATTGATTTTATATTTTATTTTAAAATTTATGAATTTTTAATGTTTTTCTTATTATTTACAATTATAAAGAAGAAGATGCATATTTTTTATATTATTTTTTTATATATTTCATTTTATTATTTATTATTAAAATAGTTAACAAATATTTATTCAAACATAAATATATCCATAACCATATCCATAAAGGATATGAGATATAAATTTCATAATCATTAATAATAAATATCTGTTTTTCCATGGAACAACAAATCCAAACCCTCACTCGCCCACACACCTACCATCCTACTCATACAAAGATATTATAGAATCATTTTATTAGGATGTTTATTAATGATATTGGGAATTCAAACTATTTTTATAGTTTATTTCAACTTCACACTAAATGTTAGAAGTCATGGGAGTTAAGTGACAGTAAGTTGACATGTCGTGATAATCTTTCCCTTATTGACATGTAAAGATAATCTTTGATCTTTTCCTAAAAAAACTAGGTTTGCAAGTACAAAATGATAATCACTTTAATATTTTCTAAAAACTTATTTGTCTGGCAAATTTATTAATATAGTTCAAATTGGAAAAGAGTCTCTTTAATATATCAATATGTTTGAATTAATATCTGACTAAAAAGTTTGGTCAATATTTCATCATTGAGTATAGATAATTTTAAAGCTATCAATTAGAATATTATTATCCAATAAATAAAGCTTATTTTCATTTTAATGAAAAATATTTTTTTATAAAATGATTATTTTCAACTTATTAAAATATATTTCACCCTTTATTTATTTGACCATCCACGTAGTTGTTAAGTTTATCGATTTAGCTAATCTTTGTCAGGCTGAAAAGTACTCCACTGTTGCTTTTCTGTTTTGTATTATAATTTTTTCAAAACACAGAAAACACTAAGCAAAAAGAGACGTGGAAGTTTCTTTCAGGACGTAAGGTTGACATGTCAACATAATCTTTCCATGTATTCAAATTACGTAACGTTCCCAAAGAAGTTAATGTGCATAGTTATTAGCTTTAGGTATCAATATTTGGATAATTATAGTTTTCTTCCAGACTTTTACAGATTAATTTTTATTGCAAATCTTAATGGAATCTTTTTTTTTTCAAATAAAATTTATGGTTAAATAGATTTTTAGATTTTTTTTAAGGTTGACACTATAATTTGCAATCATACCAAATTTGCACATTTAACAAATATTAAATACAAAAAATACTAAAACAAATTTAAAAATATCAATTTTAACTCTATCAAATGCCACTAAAACCTACAACTTGTTGGTTGATATTTTCAAATTATTTATTGAACTAAGACGTTTATGTATTATAGACCTGTTTGAGTGAATTCTTTTATAAGTTCAAGTCATTATAATTATAAACTATTTTATAAAAACTCTACATATTAATTTATCTAATCTTTAGTTTTGATTTATGTAATACATGCGAGATATTTAGAGACGGTTATTAGTGAATTACAAGAATACTGAAATAATATGAAAATTGATTTTATTAGTTGGTATCTGATAACCAATTATATTAGTCTGATTGTTTATGGAATATTCACTCAATTTTATTTTTACATGCTAAATATTCTTAATATATTTTTTAACTCTTTCTATCTTCAACGTTCAATTTTCTTTTAGGTAAATATGTACTAGGCGGCAATCATTTTAAAAATATTCAATTAGACCAAAACGTTCTATTTTTACAAAGTCTTTCCTAATTTATCTTAGACGATTCCAACTCAATTTCACTAAGAACATTTGGCACATATACCACAACTCTTATAGTACTTACCAAAAGTTAGAACATAGCGTCAACATCATCATATCGTGACATGAATCTATCTTGATGCTCTCAAAGCCAATATGGAGGCTATTTTCCAGAAGAATGAAGCAAATGTCCAGAGTGTCATCACTAACATGTAAGATAACTTTAACAAAGATCTGGAACCTCTACAGAATTAATATCGTGACAAGATGCAAGCCCACCGTGATGAAGTGCAAGCTCTCCAAGAGAAACTCATCATAATACATTAAAATTGGACCACACATCGAACCAAGCAAAATTTACAACCATAGCATACAAGCAGGTTGTTGAGTCTCGTCCCATTATCCCTAATAAACATGTCAAGGATATGGGCCAACCGACGTAGGATACTCAAACACAAAGGATATTTGTGGAGTCACACACAAGGAATTCATATAGAAGTCAATCCCAAGCATCTGGAAAATCATTAGCTTAGCACAACCGGTAGGTCAAATCCAAGGGTTTGCCACACATAGGGAATTGTAACTATCTGATCAACATATTTCCTTTAAAGTTTTGTCGACTCCATCGTTGAATGTAGAAATGCAAGCCAACCTAGTTGACTTTTACTTCTTCATGTCTGAAGTCATGAAAGTCTAACTCCCCAACAAATGGTAGTCATCGTGTGTTGAAAACTATGATAGCTCCTCGGACCTAGACACATATGTTAAGGCCTATCTTTCGTCGGCCAACCTTTTTCTCGAAGATTTAGGAGTACATTGTATGTTGTTTCCCACTACTCTTAGGACCAGCCTTGGAACGGTATTAGGCAATATATGACCTGATTCACCAAAACATCCACTGATATTCTCGACTTGCATCCAACTGTGGCCACACATTCCCTCTTAGTGGGACTTTGTTGAGGGACTTTTCCAAACTCTTTGTATGCCAATCCAACCGCCAATATGGATGTACTCCGAGCCCGCGCAATCAAGTATATCAGTATTGAAGAAAATTCATAAGTTAGGAAAAGGGCGAAGGCTCGGTCCACGACCTCAACTCCCAATACACAAACTTTCAAGAAAAGGTGTGTCATCAAATATGAAAGGTACACTCCTCCCAATGCTAGTTGAGATGTCATCATTCATGAGGCATTTAATCTCAAACTAGTTCGGTTACCCCAACCCAGACAAAAGGTATAGTTATCACCAAAATAAGGGCACACCATGAAAGAATGTTACAAAGGTCGTGATCTCATTGAAGAGCTTGTATGGTACAAAGCCTTGGGATGCTTCGTCCAGAATGGTCAAGTTGGACAAGGCCAAGGATGCAAAGGATGACATAGTGGAGGTCAAAGTCGAGGATGTCACCAAGGTCGGGGTAGAGGAAATTATCAGGAGCAAACAACAACACCTCATCCTGAATAAGAATAGAGAGCAACCCTAGCAAAATCCTAATAAAGTGAAGGGGACCATCAACACTATTACTGGGGATTCGTTGGCGGAGATAGTTCCAACTCGACAAAGAAGAGGCATCTTTGAATTATCAACTTTTTGAGCTTACTACCACCCCGATCCCTCCCATCTATCACCTCTACAGATGTGAAATTTTGTATCAATGGTCCTTATCAAGATGACCAGTGGTTATCATTGCTACCATAGAGCTGGCAATTCAGAAAAGTCCTCATAGTATAGGGAAACTCTGTTGAAGTACTATATTGGTCGACATTCGTAAAAGCTTGATATTCGTGCTTCATTTATCAAGTCCTACCCAAACCCTTTATTGGGGTTGGCTGGCGAACGAGTATGCATAAAAGGTTATGTTGATTTGCTAACGACATTTGGTGTAAGCAAGGCATATTGAACATTGATAGTTCAATATGTTTTAGTTGATGCTGACACGTCTTACAATGCCCTCATTGATCATTGAACACTCAATCAACTCGGAGCAATTGTTTCTATGTGACATTCTTTGTCGAGGATGGTACATTCATTATGTTAAAGGTTGATTCACCAGGGAGTGCTATGCTCAAAGCTTAAAAGTAACCCCGTATTTGGTCAAAGCTCCTTCCATTGATAGTTTTAGATAGATGAACTCAGTGTTAGAGTTACCTAAAGAACATTACATGATCTAGCAGTGTCATAATATCAAAGAAGTGTTCCCTATCTCTTCCATAGAAGATAAAGTGGACCTTGATCCTAGTGTTGAGTTCGAAGAAAACTGACTTACTTTTGATGAACCCGTGATAAAAGTCCAAGTTGGCTCCCAACCCACTCAATTCAAAAGGGTGGGCAAACCAGTCAACCGATTGCTGAGAAATGGAGTAGAACAAGTTCTTGTTTGCAATGTCAACCTCTTTGCATGGAGCCTAGTGGACATGCCTGGTATTGATTCAGACTTCATGTATCACAAGCTCACAATTCTTCCTTAGGCGAAACCAGTTGCTCAAAGAAAGAGAAAGTTTAGAGAGGAAAGATGTCTTGTAGTAGATCAAGAGATAAGTCAGTTGTTGAAAATCGATTTCATTGAAATTGTGTATACCATGTGGCTAGCTAATGTAGTGATGGTGAAAAAAACAAATGGCAAAAGGAGGATGTACACTAACTATACTAATTTGAACAACACTTGTCCTAAAGACACATATCCTCTACCAAGCATAGATCGACTCGTAGACAACACTGTGGGATACGAGTTGCTTAATTTTCTTTATGCGTATTCACCTAAAGAAGATAAAAATGCATTCATGACAAAAGGATCCAAGACCATGCCATTCCCTAAAAATGCTAGTGCCACATATCAATGTCTCATGGATAAGGTTTTTAAAGACCTCATCGACAACACCATGGAAGTTTACGTTAATGAAAACGTAGTCAAATCAACTAGGGTAGAGGATCATCCTGTTCATTTGGAAAGAGTCTTTAGCAAATTTAGAGCACATAACATGCGCTTAAACCTCAAAAAAATGATTTTTGGGAGTAGGCGAAAGAAAATTTCTAAGGGTCATGATAACACAACGGGGAATGAAGTCAATCCAAAAAAAAGTGCAAAGTCATATTCATCACGAGGAATCCGATTAACCTTAAAAAAGTCCAATACATTAACGGGAAGCTTGCTATTCTTTTAAGATTTCTCCCTAAGCTCATTGAGAAGGCCAAACTATTTTTCAGGTTGTTGAAAGGTGAAAAGAAATTCGAGTGGGTCGAGGAGTGTGAGGAAATGTTTCAAAATATCAAGAGAGATATTTCCTCTTTTCCTATATTGGTTAAGCACATCAACACTCTCCTCACTTATACTATACTTGATAGCATCTCACTTGGTGTTGGGCTCAGTTCTCATATACGAGGACGAAAAGAAACAACGTCATGTTTATTTCACTATCGGAACTCTACAATCGACCAAAGAAATATATCAAGTCATTGAGAAGCTCTTCCTATCTATTATCTTCTCAATATGAAGACCTAAACACTATTTTCGGAGTGTTAGAAACTGTGTTGGCTGAAATACAAGAGGGGGGTGAATTGGATTTCAAAAACTTTTTCAAAACTATTTTATCTTTTCAGAAAATGCAAGTCAGTTTGATAAATTGGATCTTTATTGACTTTACTAAGCAGAGCAGTAGAATGAATCAGCCAACAGAATACAATCCAGTCATAGAACAATGCAGCAAACCAAACAGTTTTATCAGAATTCAAATATAAGTACGGAAGCGATTTAGTTTACTACATAAAAACAAAATAGAAGTTAACCACACAGAATGAACTGATCAACTTCGATTCAATCAACAGTTAGATTTATTATGAACCAATCAAAAATAAAATTCTTTTTATAAAAGAAACAATTATTAAAATATGTTTAAGTCTTAAATCAATTATAGTTCAATTATAGATTCTGAAAACAGTTTATACAGTGAACCAGTCAATTAAATCAGTGATCAAGAAGGAGAAAGAAGATTCAAGAACACAAAGGTTTTTATACTAGTTCACCCACCAAACGGGCTACTTCCAGTCCCTCACACACAGTAAGGATTTCACTAAACAATGATCAATTGATCAAGTTTACAACACTTGTCCACGGCAAGACAACACTGCACTCGCAACAACCACTACTGAACCTACAGCAGACCAAGAAACCACACAGAGTCCACTGTGCGTCTCAAGAACACCCTTGCTGAAATCCACAGCAAGTCACAGTTATACAGAGTCCACTGTATAACCTAGAAACGTCTCACTTCAACCCGCAGTAGACCACTGCTGAACCCACAGCAGAACAAGAAACCACACAGAAACCCATTGTGTGTTTCAAGAACTCCCTTGCTGAAACCCACAACAAGTCACAGTTATACAGAACTCACTGTATAACCCAGAACCGCCTCACACTGCACCTCGCAGTAGGCGAACCACCAGTACAGTCCCACTGTACCACGAATTACACTCTAGTAATTCACGAATCGCAGTAGCAGTTTTAATACAGATGAAGAACACAGTCGTAGCAATACAAGAACTTCTATACAAAGATATACAAAAGTAATAAAGAACGAGTATAGAAGGCTTAGTCTGATAATCAAATCAGTGAAGAATTGTCTCAGTCAAATCCAAGCTCCAATTGCAGTTCAAGAAAACAGTTCTTTGATGAAAACTTTGATTGATCTTTGATCACTAGACTCAAGGGCGCTTTTGCTTTCTTTCAAATCTCAAATGTTCGTGCTCAGAAAATGTTTTGAATGATTTCGTTACTTTCAAAAATTTCGCGCCAGTTATTTATAGACAACTGTCATTTAAAAATTCAGTCAATTAATTTTTCAAATAGTCGACTATTTTTCTCCAGTTAGTTAAAACAGTTGTTCAAAACGCAAGTTTTGATTTTAATGATTTTTCAAAACTTTTGTTAATACAGAAAATACTTGTGGAGCTTATCATTGATTAAGATGGCAAGCATCACTGATTAGACCTCAAACTTACCCCACAACACACACTCTTAAGTTCTAGACCAAGTCTTCAATCTTCATGAACTCTTCATGCAATCCACATATGCTCATAAGGTCTTGAACATCTTCACTTGGTTGACTTCATCAAATCATCACAGTAGCCCACTGGTGCTAACACGGAGTTTTAACATTATTGTACACACTGATTATAATATTGAGTAAGTGCTACAAAAATCATAATGTACTGAAAAAATGACTACATGGCTAGTGGAATTATTTGATTTCGAACTTAAATATGAGAGCGAGGACCGATGAAGGCTCAATTCTTAGCAGACTTCTTCATTGAGCTTCCATAGCTTGGAGAAAGACATGAATGGTGGTCTCTTAGTGTGGATGAGTCTTCTAACAAGAAAGAAAGTGAAGATAGAGTAATCCTCGAAGGCCTTGATGACATTACTCTCAAGTAAGCAATAAGATTCAACTTTGAAACTTTCAATAACCAAACTTAATATGAAGCTCTAAATACTTGTTTCAGTGAGCTGGACAAAATGAATGAAGACGTTGGTCTAGATGAGGAAGGTAGGATGGAGAAAAAAATAGTTTCTTGTAGATTTAAAGAAAATAAGCTTTAGAGAGGAACTAATACAAAAAAAAAAGTCAATAGCTAAATGGTTGGAGATGGGGTGGCATGAATACTAAATACTTTCACAAGTCAATTAAATGGTAGAGAATGAAGAATAAGGTTAAAGAGGTTTAAATTTGGGAGTGAATGGTGTGAGGAACTAGTGAAGGTGAAGGACGAGGTTAAGGAAATTTTTAGTAAGAGATATATGGAGACTTCAAATATCAAAATTAGGTTAGATATATGGAATTCCTGACAATTATTGGGTCGAATAATGAGTCATTAACATACAGATTCTCAAAAGTGGAAATTAGGGAAGTTGTATGGGATTATGAGTGTAATAATTGCTTAGGACTAGACGATTTTAATTTTAATTTTATTAGAAAATTTTATGACATCATTAGGGTGGAAATTTGTAGGGTCGTGAATTGTTTTCATAGTCGTGGGAGGTGGTCGAGAGGTACTAATGCATTATTTACTAGTCTGCTACTTAAGGTAGAAATTCCACAAGGTCTGCAAGAGTATAAACCTATTTCCTTAATGGGTGCGTGTACAAGATAATGTTTAAAAATTTGTCTAAGAGAAATAAAATAAAAATTACATAAAATAATTGATGAAAAATAATTTGCAATTGTTAAGTGTAGGGGTTTATTAGATAGTGTGCTAGTAGTGAATAAAGTTAGAGAAGAAGTAAGGAGGATGAAGGGTGAGTGTATTATTGTGAAGGCAGATTTTGAGAAAACGTACGATTTGGTTAATGGGTATTTTCTCATGTACAAGATGGAAAGATCGAGACTTTGTGCTGGTAAGGGATGTTTAGAATCACCAACCATCTTAATTATTGTAAATTTAAGCCCAACAGAACAATTTGTACCTACCAAAGGATATAGCCAAGGGGATCTGCTAACTCCTTTTCTATTCGTCATAGTAGTAGAAGGATTAGTAGTAGTAGTTAGAAAAGTCGAACAAAAGGGTTAGTTGGAGGAATAGAAGTGAGGCACAAGCATATTCCAATTACTATGTTGCAGTTTGCGGATGACACAATATATGTATGCAAAGTTGAAATACAAAACATAGTGGTCATAAAAAGTATGCTTAGATATTTTGAACTAGCTTCTAGACTTAAGGTTAATTTTCATAAGATTAGGCTAGGAAGTATTGGTGTACAACATAGGATGGTTGGTAGGTTCACAACAATTTTTAATTATAGTATTACATAAAATATTGTTTATATATTTGGGTGTACAAGTATGGTCAAATCGTAGGAAGAAAGACTTTTGGAAGGTTATGATACTTAGAGTCAAGAAGAGGTAAAAAAGCATATATGATTTGCAGGAAAGGTCACTATAATAAAATCGGTGATATTAATCGTCCTCTTATACTACATGTCCATTTTTAAGATGTGTGAGGAAAGAAATTAAAAGAGTAAAAGAGAATTGTTACGGGGATGGGACAATATGGGACGAAGATTGTCTTGGTCATGTGGGATCACATATGTAAAATGAAGGAAGATAAGGGGCTAGGGGTGAAGGATTTGAAAATATTCAATTGCTTTATTAGAAAAATGGAAGTGGAGATTGGGAATGGATGAGCCTAGCCTTTGGAAAGAGGTTTTGACTTCTAAATATAGGTCATGGAGAACACTAGATGAGATAAAAGATAGGTGTCATGACTCCTGGTGATGGTGGTAGGATGAAACCCAATGGAATGGAAATTGATATAGACATAAGGAATGGAAATTGATATAGACATAAAGAGGGAGTGAATATGTTATATAGACATATAGAGGATGAGTGAATATGGAAGGACGAGGAAACATTAACTTACAGAGTGATTTCATCATATAAGAGATTAACAAGTGAAAGTTTTCATGTATGGTAGTTTTTGGAAAGTGGTGACTATGCACTTTGCATGGATACAATTAATAAACAAAGTGGTGACTTTAGATAATCTACATAGAAGATGAGTAGAGTACGAAGTGAAACATGTGTCACGTGCACTGTTAATGATGAATCTGCAGCCCATTTATTGTTCACCTATGAGGTCTCTACGCACATATGGAAAATGTGTGATTCTTGGTCGGGGATTGTTTATGTATACCATAACAAGGCAAATGTATACTTTTACTAGTTTGAACATTCTACAGTTAGTTATAAAGGAGACCGTGTATGAAGGTTCAAGTGGGTGGCTATAGTTTGGGACATTTGGAATCGTAGGAATAACATTATCTTTAGGGATTCAATAGTTGATGTAGTGGAAGTATTTACTCTAGTGCAAGTCAAAGCATAAGCTTGAATTACAAATAGATATCTAAGTGTATGAGTCTAGTAACTTGTGTGCAATCAATGTGGCCTTAGAAAAATGTATGTAATGTGATTTGATGGAGTGCAAGTTAACAATCCTTTATGAAGTTCAGTAGTGTCACCTTGCTCATGTTAGTTTCTATAGAAATAGTTCATGTACTACCTATTAGTGTAGGGGTATTGGCTACCAGAAATCAAATATGCCCTACTTTGAGCTAACATTGTGATCATGGTTTAAGATTGTCACTCACGAGATGAACAACTTAAATCTATGATATGCAAATATAGTGTTAGGATTTTGAATCAATCATGCTTTTGTCTGAGCTACCTTACAACATAGAAATCTATTTTGGAGCTAAAGTAACAATCCTCATATTGCAAGGTGTAAAGATTTTATAATGAACATAAGCTAAATTATAAGGAATGCCATAAACTTATGAGGGAGCATGGACAAGCAAGGAATTGTATGTGGTTGCTTAGTTTTATCAAGTACCAACAGATATCAACAAAGTGGTTTTTGTTGTTGCAATATTTTTTTTTCATGAATATGAGAACTTGTTTGTTATGAGAGGGCTATCATCACAAAATATGAGCCATTGGTCATACACATAAGGAATTTGTTATATGTTGTACTACTTAACATGCTTCTATGTGTAATTTTGAAAACTTTTATTGTTCTCATAACTGTTTATGTCGTTACATACAAGTTTAGAGTAAAGTGAGGGAAGAAAACGATAAATTTTTCATTTGGGTGCAATTTCTCATTATATTGCTCAAAATGAGAAAATTTTTTTTTTATCTATTGAAATGGATAAATTGTGCCAGCTGAACACGACTTCAACATGAAGAAATTGTGTCAACTGGGCACGATTTCACTTAAAAAAAAGGAAGAAGTCGTGCTTAACAGACATGATTTTAGTTTAAAGTTGAAATTGTGCCTGTGTGCCACGATTTTCACTTAATTGACTAAGTGAAATTGTGTCAAGGTGGCACAATTTCTTTATTGTTGATAACGTGTTAATGCCTGGTTCCATCGCTATCCCTTGTCGCTTCTCTTTGCAATATGTTATTAATTTCATTAAAAATAGTTAGAAATTTATTTTTTAGCAACAACTTCTTTTAGTTTATATTTGATAGTAAAGTCCTCCTTACATTGTATAAATTTATCAACAATTTTGAGTTGTTAAAATTTAGGATGAAAAAACTTAAAATGGTGATAACTTTTGATAGAGAGCTCGGATGGAAACGCTCCAAAAGTGAATGTTGTTTGAAATTAGGTAACGAATGCACTAGCCAACTCCAAAGGGGATTGGGCTTCTAGAATTTTAGAATTTCATCCTTACCTTTTTTTTTTTTTTTTTTTTT
>Ga0099825_1004171_pt1 | contig 19023 bp, 8 predicted proteins | sample SiratroredBW_FD_76838 | JGI IMG/M metagenome (GOLD analysis project Ga0099825, IMG submission 76838) | Root nodule microbial communities of legume samples collected from California, USA - Siratro red BW | ecosystem: Host-associated > Plants > Roots > Nodule | place: USA: California | collected... | reverse complement strand
ATATATATATATATATATATATATATATATATATATATATATAACTTTACCCACAAAAAGATATATGCAACTAAACAGAATAAAATATATTTAAGAAAGAAAAGAATACCAACTTGTCGCGGCTACAATTAGAAGAAAATTTTATATAGAAGTGTGACCAAACACAAAACGACAGAGGAACTCATTTAAAATATGTGTCTGCTATTTAGTATCTATCAAACCAGAACCTTTTTCACAAGCTGAGAAAAGACAAGAAAGAGGTGTATATGATAAGTCAAAGCCTCTCAAAAAACCCCTTATGATGATGATGATGGAAAAAAATCTACAAAGATTGAAAATGCTATTCTGGTGTAGGGTAACATAGCCGACCAATCAACTACGCAAAAAGCAACAGAAGAAAACACCTTGGCACCAAGTGCTTCTGTTCAAGATCCCCACACCTCATAGCAGAACAAACCCATGTACAATCTGTGCAAACTACTCGCAGGCCCTTCATATATAACTCCAGAATCCACATCATGGATGAAAAAGGAAAAATAAAGCACTGCGATTAAAATCATTATTCACTAAATTTATTCTTGTATCATGCACATCATAAACATAAATTCCTTGAACCAGTTAGACCACATCAACTTGCTTCAAAGCCTGTCGTAACCTTCCTAGAAGATCCTTTGCTGCCATGTAGTTTTCCTTCATCTGCAGGAAATCGAAAATACTATTATGGTCTTGTTCTAGAGAGACTTTTATGTAGTAGAGAAAAGAAATTTAGCAACCAATTTAAATTTAATCTGAAATGGTAATTAACTAAAGCATGCTTATTGCATGAGTATTCTTCACTAGTACTAAACAATAGACTTTTTACCTGAGCAATAATAGTTACATCAATATTGTTGTTGCCGAAGGGCAAAAGGCTGCTACTCTGGACAATGAAATGAAGCTTTTCTAATTCGCTGAGTATCACTGCCACACTCCCGCTGTGTTTATCGCTTTGAGTTCTGATGAGTACGTCTTTCCCGGTAACTCTGACTTCGATTTCAGGGAGTGAACGGTCGCAGTGGCTCTCAGAATTTTCATCGTCAGCAAAGAGAATAGATCTTTTCACCAGCACCGAAGAACCGGTTGTGCTCTTCGCTCTTTTCTCCTCCAGAGTTTGCACACGCTCTTGTAGTTGTTTTACATACTTGATAGCATCTCCCAACACAGAAGCCTTGTCCATCTGTGCATGCAACCACCCACATAACTTAGTTCAGCATTTATTTATAGTTGGTTGAACTTAGGTTAAGTCTTCAACCGTGTGTGCTGTTCATATATATAAATTGTAACTGTGATTGTGCATGAGAGTTGAATTAACATAGCAATTGTTATGCCGGTGGTCTAAACAAGTTTGTGCATACACGAGTTCGAGTCTGTCAACAGATAACATCTAAGTGGCTCAAGTGTTCATTTTGTCATGACCCTGATGAGGATATAGACCTAGCTCACCCAAACTCTCTTAGATAGAAAAAAAAGAAGCAATTGTTAAGCTGAGTACCTTCTTGAGGCCAGGGAGGACGGCAGAAAGAGCGATGAACTTCTGGCTGAGTTTTTCCCTTCGTTTTCTTTCAGATATTACGTGCTCTTGGGCTTGGATTGGGTTCCTAGTGGTTATGCCAACCTGATTCGTTCTATTATCAGAACTGAGGAAACTTTTGCCCTCATATGAACCTTGAGAAACGAAGTCTGTAAAGTCCATGTTCTCACTACACGGGTTTTCGACTTTAGGCTTCCCATAAGCACGTGGTGAAGCATTACAGTGCCCAAAAGAAATAATTTGGGAGGATGGAGAAGCGGAAACATTCTGGGAAATTAAGTCACCGGCACAAGTTTTTAAGGTATTGAATGTCTTGAGCTTCTTGGTTGGTCTTGCAGGGGTAAAAGACTGATCAGGACTTTCGGCTGGGAAACAATTTGGTGTGCTTTCGGAGTTGAGCTGATGAGATGAATTGCTCTCTGGGGATCCGGAGAAAGACTCGAAGCAGAAGTCATCCAGTGGGCATGCAAAAGAATCCATCTGGTATTGATCAAGAAAGGTAGGATACTCCATTTCCTGTTAAAAGTCAAAGTAAGATTATTTTCACTGTTCATATATTTCCTAATTGGTATGCTAAGAAGCTTGTGAATCATGATGAGTTCCTATGCATCCTTACAAATTCAGGGAAGTAGTTGGTGGACGCGATTTCCATCATCTTCAGATTCCTTCGTTTATAGAGACCTGAAAGAGAGTCAACCAAGAGATCAATTAATTATTTCAGATGATAATTGAAGGATCAAGAAATGAGATTTCCCAATAGTTGAATGAAAATGATGTGCATGTGCATGGGGAGAAGTAATGAATGAAACATCAATCAGTAAAACTAAAAAAAAAGTGGCATAGATCATGCTTATCTGAAAACAGGAACTAGAAAGAAAAGTATAGTTGATGTTTTTGGGGAGATCATAATGAATGAAGAGAGTGGGAAAGAAAGAAGATTGGGAAAATACAGTACCTTGACTGGAAAATTAGAAGAGTTGAGGAGAGAATGAAGATTGAAGAGAAGAGATTAATGTTGTGAAGTTGGGAGATGAGAAAAACAAGGTTGTTGGGAAGGTTTTATAGGGGGCATGGTATGAAAAACACGGTTCATACCCGGGTCCCTATGAGCACGTGTGAAAATGTATCCCATTTTCTTTCGTTGTCAGTTGGTGACTTTTGAATCTGATCCCTGTCTTCAATCATATTTACGTTTGGTCAAACTATGGGTTCTTTAGATTAAGGGGATCCATCTTATGGATTTTCTTCATCTTCCTCTCTTTTCCAACATTTTACCAGCTCCATCATTTTCATAGCTTAAAACCGTGTTTGGACTCAAAAGTGAAGACGAGAGAAAGTGGAAAATAAAAAAATGTATGTAAATATTCGAATTTTGTTAAATAAAATAAACAAGTTTGTGTTGCAAAACTTGGCAAAATTTTCAAAAGGGTGAAATTATCCTACCATATTTTAAAAGAGGTAATTTTTTTTATTGACGTGATAACACGATTTCATAACAATACTTATGAAAAAACATAATTCATTAAAAAAAAATCAGGTTTGACATTAATTCCTTATTTTTTAAATCAATTCTATTTTTTCTTAATTAAAACACTGAAATCTTGTTCCAAGAATACCATTTACTGAATTATAATTGAAGTCTTTAGTACATATAATATTATTAATATAATATATCTTGTCATTCAAAGGTTCCCATCCTTCACAATAACATTCTAAAAAGCTACAAAAAGAACAGCCGGTTACCATTGATCTTTGTAAATATTATGAAACATCTCAAGTGTGAAATGTACGTTTTCAAATCGATCTTTAAGAGGTCCAACTACTGAAGTATTAACTTAAAACAACCAAGTGTTTTTCTCATATACCTTCCCTACTCAAACAAAGCTAAAGATTGATCAAGAATAAAAAACGTGGTAAAAGAGAACCTTCAAGGCTAGTAAAAGAACAACTTTAATTATGAATCATATATAAGATTTAGAAGCGATTAGGAGAAAGTTGATAAAAAAATAAAATAAAATTTGATAGGGTGTGTGTGTGGATAATGGTGGCGTACCAAACCTTTGGTGATTCCCTCTCCCATCAAACCGGAAGGAAGATGCAGCAGACACCCTCCCTGCCTTTCCTCAATTATGTTTATTATTTTTTAAACACCCACTCTCACTTTTCTTCCTTAATTTTATCATTATTTGTTAACCTTGCTTCCAACAAATCACACTATCATACTTTTTTTTATTCACTCCTTGCCTTTCAGAACTTTCCATTGTTCTTGTTCTTTTGCGTATATCACTTTCAATCAAGAATTGCAGGATCGCTCGCGTAAGCCTACTGACGAATGAATCTCAACTTTGTTTTCTCTCCTCTTAAACTTTATATGTATGTATAACTTTTATGTCTGTGTAAATCTTCTAATTAATCTTTTTAACTTTTCATAAATTCTTAACTTGGTTTTGATAAAAATAATGTATAATAAGCTTGTTGGCCGATTATTTAATAATATTAAATCAAGTTTCATTTGTAGGAAAGGAAAAAAAAAATTAAATGACGACATTGTGACATTTTGTTTACATCACCAACTACAACTATTCACACACGCAAACGATCAGCAACTATGATTAGTTAGTAACACAAATAAGTGCAACTACTGCATTGTGTGTTAATACTTATAGCATATGTTATACAGTGAACAAATGGAAAGGTTGATGCTAATTGCTTGTTTGATAAAATATTTAATTTGGTAGATGAAATTTTGATAAAATTATATCATTTGTATTAAATAAAATATATTTTATCACGTAAAAATTAAGGCTGTTTACATTTTAAATCTATATTATTTAAGAATCTGATCATATTTCTTTCGACATTTATGAACCACAGAAAGGATGCAGCAAACTTTTCTGCTTAAAAATTAATCTCAATACAATTTTAATGTGAACATTTTACTTAGTCAACTAATAATAAATTATTGTTGATATGTACTTTAAGATAATTATTATATAGTCACATGTGACCACTTATTACTAAATAACAGTATAGACAATGCATTTGTTATTTTCATTTTCTATGTGTATAAGATAAACACTCCCATCATTGTTGATGTTTTGCAGAACATAGAATGATTATTTTACTTTGAATTTTTGGAAAAATGTTATTATTGTTCGCTTTGTAGTACGAATATTTTATTTAGGGATAAATTAATTTAGGAAAAAGGTTATAATTAGTATCCTAACTGATGAATTAAAAGTAATTTTTATAAAATAAAAATCATACTTAAGTTCTTCAAAACAACTTGATCGCGTAAGTTTATTTACAAATTATTTATCAAAATTTTAACCAATATTTTTATGACACTTGCTAGCATAGTCTTCATAATCAACTTGCAAAAAATTATACTTTATTTTTTCAATCCATATCTAGAAGATTACAAAGAATATTTCTAATGTAAATGAATTGCTTCAGCTCAACTGTTTTAATAGACTGGAAAAATTAGATGTTGAATTATATATCTATTTAAGGTTCTGTGTGCAAACTTCTGTCTTGCATGGAATCTTTATTTAGTCCATACATTTTTTTTGGTAAACCAATAATATATATTTCAAACATCGTGCATTGAAGACTTCATATTTAGTTCCCTTTTGTCTGTACTTAACTACAAATCTTTTATCAGATCTTGATTCAGGTACATAATACATAACGATATAAAGAAATAAACCCACATGAACACAACCAGACTAGATTTTAACATTTTTGAGATATAACTAAAGACGTGTTCGTTGAAAATTAATAAAAATGTCCAGTTGAAGAATTCTTCTATATCATGTGAAATTGATAGTTATTTCTATTAGAAGTTTAGGAATCTCTTAATCATGATTTCAGGTGAGTCTTAAATATGAAAACCAGAAGAAAATATTTAGAAATGGCTTATATATGGTCGATTGACTTATTACAATAATAATGCAGTGAACCTACTATGGCAATATTTACTCCGTGCTTTGCTAGATATGGCATACGAAAAATATTTATTTGTATTTTTAGTTCCTGATATTTAAGATAACTTTGGTTTTGGTAACTTCAGTTTAAAAAAGTTTGTTAGTCCTTTTAACTTTAAACAAAATGGTTTCTTTCTCTGAATACTAAATCTAGTAGTCTAAAAATAGTTTTTAAACCTTAAATATTAAAACTTATACTTTAATAAAACGTATTTTTTTTTTCTATTCTCATTTCAAATTCTCGTACCTAATTTTATTATCCATTAATTTTGATAAATCACATTGTTTAATCTAACTTATCCATATAAAAGGATATTTTAATATAAAACATATTTTGTCTATTTTTATTTTTCATTCATTTTACTCAATTATATTGACTATTTTCATTTGTACATGTTTAAAAACTGATATTGGATAATTTTAAAGATTTTATGTGGAACAAAAATAAAGTCAATTCATAATATATGAATGGATTAAAATTTTATTTTATAAGTTATTGACTTAAATTTAAAATTTACTTCTTAAAATTATATCACAGTATATTCTAAGATTTAATAGATTTATCATATTATCTAAATATATTAGATTATTCATAAATATCTAATTATATATACAAAATATATATACTTTAATATAAAATATATCTTCAAAGTATGCAAGATCATTTTAAATAAGTTTAATTTAAATATGTAAATACTTGTAATCCTTATATTATAAACCTGTTTCATAAATTTAAGTTAAAACTTGTTGTTCATTTCTTAAAACATAAATTCAATATCTTAATGTCCACATGTGTGAAATTAGCTCGACGTTTCGTGGTGGTTCTTCTAAGTCCAACCATCACACACGGTGGCTGGATACGAGTAAAAGGTACTAGCTGTAGATTTTTCATTTTTTTCTTCTACGTTTGTACCACCAACCTTCATATGTATCCATGTAGAAAGAACCTTCATAAATTCCATCTTTTATAAGCAGATGTCGAACCACTAGGCCAAAATTTGAAGAAGATTGAGTTTATCCAAGATCAGCTACCCGACTCAATTCTAGAAGCAGAGATATTTGAAAATCTTTTAAATCAAATAAATATTAATTTAGATTTTAAAGGTCAGCTAGATGTTTGATTTTGTATTTCTTTATTCGTATGCGACACTTATATTGTTAATTGTTTATTCGATCAAATTTAAATTTATGAAATTGGTGTTGAAATTGAAGTTATTTTTAATTGATTTGTAATTTAAAGTCACATAATTAATATGTTTTGTGATCAAAATTTACAGTTACTCTTTTATCAAAGTGGATAGCGAACACATTCTTATACAATTTAATCATGATATTTTAAGTATATGTAATTTCAACATACTTAAAAAAAATTAATAAATAGTTATTCAATTTTTTGAAGTTACACTTCCTTTCCACAATTGTAGTTTATTATATCTATTTATTACAACTTAGATTTATTATCGATACTTAAAGTAGTACTGCATATTTTGATATTATGTAGTTACTTTTTATGTAATAGAGTATGAATTGTCATGTCTACTAACTATTCACTTGTTATTTTAAATTAACTTTATATTAACGACAAAACTTTATATTTATTAATACATGTAAGCAAATAAATAAGATGTTAAGTTAAGATAATAATTACTTCATCAAATTAATAAAAAAATTAAATAATAGAAATTCAATTAAAATATATAAAAGTTTTGAATAAAAAAATTAATAAAAATTTAATTAAAAATAGTTATAGACTTAGAACTTAATTATACTTTTATTTTAAAACAGTGAGATTCACTGTTGTACTTATTGACGTTTTTTTATTAATCATTTTATGTTTACCTTTTTTCTTATCAAATAAATTAAATTATATAACTTTTAAAATATATTTTTTTATTTCTCATACATTTCTACTTTTCTAAATGATTAATAATTCAATTTATTTATTACTTAATTATTTTTGTCAGCTTATTTCTTTTCTATTTTATTTAATTCCATTTCTATTATTATAACCAAACAAAACAGTAGGAAATGAAGCTCAAACTCTGGTTTGAGGAGTTAGGAAAAAATAATGTAAGAAAATCAAAAAATATTTCTCTTAATATATTTTATACAATTAATGATTTATAATTAAAAATATATATCTATATTGAATATAAAAAATAATATGATCTAATATCATCGTTACCATTTATATAAAAGAAGAACTGTATGCATGTTTTATTACAATTATAGGAAATATACTTATTTTTAAATGCGTTACTTATACTTTTTTTTATAATCTTAAATTTATTGTGTGGTCTCAATTTACTGAAGCTTTTTAATAAAATACTTAATCATTTCACGCACACATATAGAAGTGAATGTTTACATAGTCTATTATTAATTTAACTTTAGTCCATCTGGTAACTGGAAAAGGTCCTGAAACGAATAACGTTATTAATCTAAATTAATAAACTTAATTACTATTTCATTTTTATTGGTATTAAAAATTATTTTTTATTTCTTTTATATATGAAATATAAATTATATGCATAAAATAATCTTGGATATATATGAACACTTCAACTTCATAAATATTTCATTAACATTTATAATGTCTTTTTTTTTTCATCTTCTCTTTATTCTCTCTCCAAAAGCCAATTAAAGTGTAGTTTTATGTTTTATTTAGAAGATGTGGACCTTGTATTTTAGAAAAAGAGGCTATTTTATATTTTTATTTACCGAGATGAAAACCACCTATAATATATTTATAAACAAATAAAAAGCGGTCATAATATTCTCTGTAGCTAAGAACGTACTTGAGAACATGAAAATCTAAATCGTAGTTTGGACCTTGCCACGTTGAAGCTCAAAACCATGTTAACTCTTATGGTTTTTGTGGTAGTGAGCCCAAACAAGAAAAAGACAACATGGGTTCATTCAGGATATATTAGTGGAGACTAATTTGGTGACCACTGAATCAAATTTATCTATTATTAATATTATCAACTACTAATATATCTTAAAAATCAACTATTAATGTATTGATAACCTCATAGTTGCTGTTAAAAAATTTCCATAATGCAGCTATTTCAATAAAAAAAAAAAAAGGAAATGTCTCAAGTTTAACAGATAGTTCCAAGTATAAATGTGTATCAAATATTCAAAAAGATTTTTTTTTATCACACATAATAGTATCAGTTGATTTCAGTTAATGAAGGGTGCATGGGATCTCTGATCTCCATTATTCAGGAAATAAGTGAACTGTGCAATAAGGTAGATTTTTTTTGTTGGGAGAAAGCTTCACGTAACAAGATAGATTATGAAACTGGTAAAATGCATTATTAGCTTACTTAAAGTAGGTTTTATCGAAGAGCCACGAAAATGGAAAAAAGAGTAGAAATTAGTTGGTGGTTTTAACGCAATTCGAAAACCATAAAAAATCATAGAACTTCACGTAACTGGTCAGTTGCCAACGTTATCTCCACATGGCAGTGTTTGGTTGGGCGTTGGGATATTCTCATCAATCCTGTCCAAGTTGACCACTCCATCTCCAAATCAACTTCTCTCTTCCTCACACGACTCATAGCCACACCCACAGAGACACAAACACGGACATTGCTATAGCAATACAAGGGGATGCTGTCATATGTTATTGCATGTTCCAAACTCTGTGGCAATCAATGAACAACGCCAAATCTCAGACTTTTGCTTCTCTTTCCTCCTTCTGAACCAGCCCTTGTCGTTGTTTGATGGAGCTGTCTCTGAGACTCACTCCTTCCCCTTCAAGTTCAATTTCATCGCTTCCTGCAGCACTTGCTCACTGCTCCAAGATATGTGAATTTCAGCCCAGGAAGAAGAAGAAGAACGCGTGTTTCGACGCGCCTAAGCTTTCGGTGCGTTGTGCCAAGGCTTCGGCGGAGAGAAGTGGCGATGCAATCGATGATGGGGAGGCTCGAACTGGGTTCACTACACCTGCCATGGAGGTCACCACATTCAATCGCAGCACTTTCAACGACGCTGACTTTCCCGTTTGGGAAAAGATTGGTGCTGTCGTCAGACTCAGTTATGGCATCGGTGAGTTTAGTTCAGTTATCATGACATCACTCCAACTTTTCAAATCTAATCAAAACTTCTGAACTTTTCTGCTTCCCTTTTACTTTCTTTAAATTGAAGTAGAGAGTTGCTTTGTTGTATAGCACATGAAGTAAAAGTGTTGAAAGATTCCCACTAGGGAAAATGGAAGTTAGATTATAGTTGAACTTTACTTTTTCTGGCATGGGTTGATTGTGATGAGTTCCTTGTTCCAGGGATTTATGGTGCCATGGCTGTTGCGGGGAGTTTTATTTGTTCGATTACAGGAATTGACTCTCTGGGGGGTTTCAGTCTATCGCTAGATGCCATTTTGGAAGGGCTTGGATATGCAGCTCCTCCAATTATGGCCCTTTTGTTTATACTCGATGTGAGTTTGTTCACGTGAATTGAGCCTTTTCCTCTGTGTAAAGCTTCAAATTAACGAGTTGACATGTTGATTAATAGGATGAAGTTGTGAAGCTTTCACCCCATGCCCGTGCCATCAGAGATGTAGAGGATGAAGAATTGTGGAGCTTTTTCTATGGGATGTCCCCTTGGCAGGTAATTTGATAAAACTTGCTTGCTTTGACATACTGAATTGTTTGAAATCTAGTGCTATGACGAAGAAGGATCTAATTGATTGAACTATACAGTTTATACTGATGGTTGCTGCGAGTTCAGTTGGAGAAGAGCTCTTCTACAGGGCTGCTGTTCAGGTTTGTTTAGGAGCTTCTGCCTCTGCTTTGGATTATATATGCCAAGAGATGTCTGAAAATTGTTCTTTGGATAAGCTTAAAATGGGGAATAATTTGGGTTTAATGTATCTATATTGAATAATTCAATTATGAATAAACGTATTCAGAAGAATTAATTAGATGTGTTACTGCCAAATATGAAGGACTGATGGCTGTTAATCATACGTTGTTGCACAGTTGGATTCTATATTTGAACTCTATAGTATAATGCTCTGTACATAGTTTTGAGTGTTAGGTACCTATGTGTATGTGTGATGCAAATAGTTCTCAGTGTTTGGTAACAAAGTGCAAGTTTAAGTCTTATATTTAAAAAAAATAAAAAAAGGTTGAACAACATAAAAGAAAGAAATAAAACTTACAAACTCATTGAATTAAGATTTTGAATTGAATGTGATGTAAGATTTTTCCCAAATTTCACTCTTATAAAAGAAAAAAAATTGTAGGCTTTATAATCTTGTTTTCTGCATAGGACACTTAATGTGTGCCTCTCATGATTTATGATTGCAATTCTCCAGGGGGCATTGGCTGATATATTTTTAAGAGGCAGTAATCTCATATCAGATGCTCAAGGAATGGCATCATTGGTATGTGTACCATTTTTTTAAATTGTCTTTTCTTATGTTATCAGGGTAAGATTTGGTGCAATGATAAATTTGGTGCCTTGACAAGCCACAATGGTGGAGCCTCATGCACCTGGCAACCCATTATTCCTTTTCCTTTTTGTGTTACATTCCAATGGCTAACTTATGATTTGTATGGTAAAATGTAGACCGGTGTGCTGCCTCCATTTGTTCCATTTGCTCAGGCATTTGCAGCTGTTCTTACAGCTGTCCTTACTGGATCTCTCTATTACATGGCTGCCTCTCCTAAAGGTGACCTTTTTCAATTCCCCTTTTACACTTTCCCTACTATGTTCTCAGCCTCATTAAGATGGCCTCTCCTAATGGTTCTCCTTTTTTCTTTTTCTTTCAGATCCTACTTATGTTGTTGCACCTGTTACACAATCTCGCTCTGGTCGTCAAGATTTGAAAAAGCTGTTTGAAGGTTCAGTTCTTCTCTTAACAGAATTTTAGAATCAGTTCACATCTTCCTTCTTTGTGATCATTTATAGTTCTTTTGTCAACAGATTTATATTCTTAAAATAAAAGTTGCAAGTACTTACATTTGAGGCGCCTATTATTGTTTCCATGAACATAATTTTTCATCTTCTCTAAGCAGAAGATTTGGAGCAAATTTGACCTGTTAATTTACTGATTAGTAATGATGGTACATTTGATCAAGAAAATGTCTTTAAACAACATCATTTATCATTTGATTAAAAACAGTTCATTTTCAACCTATGATGTCTTGATCTTAATTACTCTAATTTTGGTTTGCAGCCTGGTATGAGAAACGGCAAATGAAAAAAATCTATTCCCCACTTCTGGAAGGACTCCTAGCCCTCTACCTAGGTTTCGAGTGGATCCAGGTAATCTTTAACTATAAATTTTATTTATTTCAACATTATTTGGTTGTTGTGTTGGGTTTCAAAGGCAAAAAGTAATTTTTCTTTTCTTTTTTCTGTTTGGAATGTCAACTTGACAGACTGATAACATTCTTGCTCCCATTATCACACATGGCATATACTCCACTGTGATATTGGGACATGGGCTTTGGAAGATACATGACCACCGGCGTAGACTACGTCAGAGAATCCAAAAGTTAAAATCAGAAGAAAAGAACACCAACTAGATTTTGAAATATTGTGACTGATTTTGGTTAAAAAGAAGTGTATATTAGAGTTGTATAAAGAGAATATATGTATACTCATTTTAGTTTTTGCCTCGTACATACAGAATATGCAGGTTTTGATTACAGAATTTTCGAAATAAGAGTTGTAACCTTTTTTGCCCATAGTAAAATGGGATAATAAAGATGTTGGTTCTTTTGGTCAGTAATATAAGGTTCATAGCATACACAATTGCTAAAGCGTATTCTCTTCAATTGTTACTAAACAAATCAACAGAAGGTAAAAAGGAAGAGGTTCATTCTACAAGAAGACAAAGAAAAGGAACAACGAAAAGAAATGGAAAAGTATTTGGACACTTTGAAAAGAAAAAATAGTAGTGAAATAAAATTAACAAAAAAAAAAAAAAAAAAAAAAAAAAAAATAAAAAAAAAAAAAAAAAAAAAAATGAGGAGGGGTGTGGGGGAGGGGGTTTAATCACGAGCTTCTTTTTAATGTCAATTTTTTTTTTAACGAAATTATTGATAAGTAAAAACAAACAAGAGAATTGGATCAATTGTTGACACACAATATATAGGTTTCAAATGAATGGGTCATTGAATAATATATTAATGATTAAACTGAATCAATCTATAAATAAATTTTTTTTATAAAGTTAAATAGCAGTTAATAATATTTTAGCAATTAAGAGCATAGGTCTAAATTTCAATCCATAAACCCTAAATCTTAATTCCATAAATTACATTTAAAAAAAAAAACTAGGGGAGAAATAAATGCGGGTTTGAGAAGTTGATAAGTGAAGTGTGCATGATGGAGCAAGCTTTAACAGGGCAAATTGGTGAATTCGTATTCTCGTGGGCTTTCGTTGATCTACTGAAAATATTCTTGAGATGGGACAATTTTAAATATAATTTTATATTTTAAATTATATAATGTATTTCAAATTCAAAATTCTTTTTAAATTTTAAATTTTACAATTTAAAATATATTTTTTAAATACAATTTTGATATTTCAGAATGTATAACTTTTATATTTCAGATTGTAAATTCAAAATACTACTTTTCTAAAATATAATATTTTTTTTTCAGATTATACAACTTAAAATATAATTTTTTAATTTTAAATTTTACTATCTAATATATAAAAAGGTTATAGATTATGAAGTGAGATTTATTTAATTTTTTTCATATGGGGTGGAGGAAGAATGCGTCAATAACCAAACGAATGAGTTATCAAGTCCATGATTCTTTTAATTATTAGAATTTTTCAAATCCAAATATGATTCATAATGTTATTGATATGTTTTTTGAGAAGCAAACTATGTTCATCAATAGTAAATATATATTCTACTTCTAAAACTAGATCCAGTATTGATTTAATCAACTACTCTCGTCCAAATCTTAAACTACTTCTCATAATGTAAATTATTTATCATAAATTTAAAGTATAATATAAATGTTAACAGGTAATGATGAGTTTTAATTATAGTATTTATAAGTTTAAAAATATTTATTTGTTAAAAATTGTAAATATATAAAATAAATATTTCTTTTATATGTATTCTACTGACTAAAATACTAATTCCACAACAAAAAAGCGTGGCAATCACTTGGCACATTTATTAATGTTTAGAATTTTAGTAGTTTACACAATGCATTTGTGTACAAACCTTGTTTCTACTTGCTGCCAAGTGGGAGGAATGTTAAATTTTCATGGAATAAAAAAGGTTCGTTGGGCAATGACCTAGTTTCCCATATCATGCAGAAGATAAGTCAGTAACATCTTCACAGCCCTCTCCTGTCCTCAATCTTCTTCCAGTAGATCGATGATTCTGGAAAAGACCCGATATCCTTGAGACATATCCGTGAAAAGGCAGTACTCGTTGTCAGCATGGTAAACAGCCGTTAGGCCTGGACATAACGTGAAATACAATAAGGTACTGTAGTTACTTTCAAATTCAATGTGCATAAAATTGTTCTTAGGCATGTCATACCGTAGCCAATAGTTTGAACATCAAAACCTTCATCCTGTGACACAAAGACGGGGCTTAAGTATCGAATGTGAGTAATACAAACGCTTTTCATGAACCAATGAGAGTATTTTTTTTTTCACCTGTAGTTCCCGAATGAGAGGCAAACTCCCAGTAATCGAGTAAGGCTTTACGTAGCCAACTACTTCTTTAGTTGCTTCGCATAAAACATGGAAACCTTTAGAATTAATATCACAAGCAACTCCAGGAAAAGCCTCTTCAAAAGTTATAGCAATGCTGTAAAGAAGAGAAGGGAAACCTAATCAGTAACAGATATCAAAGAAAACGACCCAATCAATAGATCGAAAAAGATATAAGCGATGAAAGATTCTAAAGTAAAAAGGCTGACTATTTGGAGCTGAACGATAAACCAGAATTTGCTGGTTCAGGGAGGATAGACAGGTCTCACCTTCCTCTTATGTTTTCCTCGGGTAGGACATATTTCGAAACTGGACCTCTACTTTCTAGCTTCTCAATATTCTCATTAATATCCTTCACGTATTCTTGCAGCTTCTTCATTACATCATTTATACTGACCGAAGCATTACGCATTGGATATGATATTATTTACGTAAAATAAGTAAAACTGAAAACTGTCATCTATAAATATATAATTTGCAATCTAGTAAAATAAATAAAGAACAAAAACTGAACTCATATCCATGCAACTAAAAATTTGACCGTACTGTAAGATGTAGCTTACTCGTAGAATGGAGTCAACCTGCAACAAACAAGCGAGAGATATCTGTAATGACATACAATTCTTAATAAATGCCCTGGGTAATTATAAGAAGGAGAGTTAACCTGACATCTCCTGAAATAGTACATTCCCCTGGAATTTGGTTTTGTCCACCTCCTGGATCTGCAGTAAGGATGTAATAATTATGAAATCTGTATATTTTGTCCTTCATAAAAACAAAAGGCAGACAACTTACAACTCCATTGGGTTGGTTTCATGGTTGAAGGAGTTTCAAACCCATAAACCTGTTCCTTAGGATGAGCTGGGTAGTCTCGGTAAAATCGCAACTGGATTTCCTTTAGAGCATCCGATCCTAGTTCCAATGCATTTATAGCCTACAAGTAACCAAATGGAAAATAAGTTTTCAACTGTGATACCTACAACAAATATGACATGAAAGCAAATGGTGCCTCACACTATTATTCGTAATCTCTGTATTGCAGACACCATTAAATACAATTATCATTATGGAATTTGGGTATTTTCAATTAAGTCTATTAAATTCTTTTAGTCGATTAAATACTCAAAACTTTTATATTTTCCAATCAAGTCTGTGCTGTTTAATTTTTTTCCGATAGTTGAGTGACGTGAATGATATTTTATCCCCTCACCTTGCTTAATTGTCTCTACACGGTAAGATTGTGGGTTTTGTAGTTAATATAAAATAATATTAATGTTAATATAAAACAACAAGTGATTTTTATCCCTTCCATTAAAAACACGTATTGGATAACGAGGTAGTCATCACCTACTATGACCACTCGATTGTCACGGTCACAATCATTAATGTAGGTGATGAGGACAATCCCTTGTTATCAAACATGATTTCAATGAAAACATTACAAATCACTTGTTCTTTTACATTTAACTTCATATTATTCTATATTAACCACAAAAGCTCACATCTCTTAATATGTGGAGACAGGTAAGCAAGAGAACGAGACAAGATAACATTCATGTCACTCAGTTAACGGAAAATAAAATGATAGGGTCTCAATCGAAAATATAAAAATTTTGAGTGCTCAATAGACCAAAAATTTAATAGGGTCCAATTGAAAATACCTAAATTTATGAAGGACATGAAAATTAAATAAGCCTACAAATATAGAATTGGAATTTCCTTTATATATGAAGGAATGAATACCCAGCAATTGTAACCTGATACACACCCAATCAAGCACAGGATGCAGCCTAAACTATTTTCTGCTCCTTAATTAATTTTGTCAATAATATGGTAGGCAGTGAAAACAAAGGTGAATAACCAGGATTAAACTGTAGTACAACAGAAATATTTAATTTTTTACTCAAAGTAGAAAATAGGTAGTATCTACAAAATATTGTTGCGCTAGAGTGCCATAGAGTTGCAATCCACTTCCAATGGTCCCACAATTTTGTTATGCCATGTATAAAGTACTATAGCCAATTTTTTACCTCACTACTTAACCATATTTCTGCTCATTTTGTGCTGAAATAAGCATACCCAAAATATCTGCAATAAAACCACAGTACACTTTTCATAAAACCTTCGTTATAACTCTTTCAGATGCTAACTACCCAACCCTTTAAATCCAAACCAATCACGCCATAAACTAGCTAGGATGTCCTGAAACCAATTAATTACACACCAACCAATACTTCTGTTCCTATGATGCAATTCATAGAGCCCAAACAAGCTCTGTCTCAAGACTAGCCTAGATGGCGGATACATGGCTACCCATAACACTCAAACTATCAAAGGTCTACTTAACATGACCTGGTGGCGAATAAAGGATATAATTAAAATTTAAAATCCCCAATTATTTATACCATTACTTTCCCAGCATTCTAAATTTTAATAATGTTAAAAATATGCACATAAGCTTAACTAAAATTCATTCCTTAACAACCAACATAAGTATATTATCACTCTTATGCATAATAAATAGACATGAGGTAATAGAGTAGAATATTATTTGCTAGCTTCTATCCCTGCCTACAACTGGTAAAGGTCCTCTAATCTGTTAAATTACAGACTCACATTGAAATATTTATTGCTACCAGATCAAAATAACTACTGCAAATATCTGATGCAAATTTGACCTTATAATGGGTAGATGAATCAATTTAATATTAAATTAGAAGTAAAAACAAAATTGTATTGTGCAGTTACTCCCATAGTTCTCAGCTCCAAGGGACAAGTCATAGATCCTTCAAGTTAGTCAAGTGAAAACTATTAGTAAGCATAAATGTGAAGCTGAAATTAATTTGAGTTGTAGCATTTCAACACAACCAAATCACTATCTAATAAGTCCAAGTATCAAATCATTCCCAAATATTTTACTAGCTTCAAGTTTGCTATGATTGCTCAACATTTTACATGCCGTTATAGAGGATATGTGCTTGCCTTCTGAACTAAAGCAGAGCATTTTTTTCACAGATTCCAGTGGTAAATTGCCATATTCACTAGGCATACTTCTTTTAAGTTCAAATGTTTACAGATATTTCATTGTAAAGGCAGGGGGTTGAGAGGAACATACTTCATCCATTCCCCAAAAAACATGCACGGATGCAATCATAAACAAATGCAGAGTTCAACTAGCAATTATGCTTGGATCAGTCACATTGCGGTAGCCTCTTGGATAATCAGCACAGAGAACTTTGTGTCAATCCTATGTTAAGACTTTATCAAACAGAAAACATAATAGCTCAAAAAAATTAGAACATGATTGTAGACAACAATGTAAGAGCATACTTTATTAGCTAATCCACTGTGAAAGAGCCTCCCCGTGGCCTCAAGTTTCCAAGGTATCATACCACCAGTCCCTATGCAGGGTTGTTTATCTGCCGTGTCAACCCAGTACCTGAGCAGAAACTACACAAAATCAAAACTAGTAGAGATATTAAAATTGGAAATGAAATCGCTAATAACGCTTTCTAAAGAGATCAATTCACAGTTACTGACGCATTTCTTTAATTTTAATTTATACATGCCTCAGCGAGATAGCAAAGACTTACAGAGGACCATCCTTCAGCTTTTGGAGGAGACCATCTTTGACAAGCTCATCCACACCAATACCAGTAATTGAAGAATTCTCTTCATTGGCTATAAAAACAGCAACAACAGTTGATTTCAATTTCGGCTTGGTTTGCCCGAGCTTTTTCATGAGTTCCGTGAGAAGCGCCACGTGGCCCAAACAATCAGTAGTTCCACGACCCCGAAGCTTATCCCCATCAATGCTCAGTGAAAACGGATCAAACTCCTGCATCACATCGAAATGGTTGTGTTGTGTGTGTGTGTGTGGCAGTGGTAATGTGAGATGGCAAATGGCAGAAAAATAAGAAAGAATTAATGAATACCCAATCGTTGGGATTGGCGGTGACAACGTCCATGTGGGCACCGACGAAGGAGACGATTTTGCCGGAAACGGTGCCGGGGTACTCGACGATGATGTTCCCCCGGCCGGGCGTGTAGGTGACGTGGTTGACGATCAAGGGACCGCCGGAAGTAGTGCTGAAGGGTAATAGAACGTCCAACACGTGCTTCACCACTCTGTCCTCTTCGGGAATGAGGTCCGGCGGGTTGTTCTGCACGTGCTCCGATTCCCCAATGAGCTTGGAGAGAAGAGGCACGTACGAGTCCCTCGGAAGATCCCCTAAGGTTGCTAACAATATCCCCGCCATGGAACTTCCAAAACCTTTTCTGTTCTTCTTCCTCTTTCACTTTTCCTCTTCTTCTTATACTCTTATCGTGTTCTTCTTACACTCTTATCCTGTTCCTATCTGTTAGTTACGCACATTATCCTCGTGGTTCAGTTTCAGTTCATACTTCACACTTCTTTCTTGGGCTTCGGTGGCCCGTCTTGAATCAGATAAATTCTTCCTGCACCCTAATAGCTGCTTCCTGCACCCTAATAAAAGTTTTTAATTCTAACTTTGCCCTTTATAAATCCGGTTCTCAATTTGATTTCGTAATGATAACCGGATGACACCCTCATCCGGTTGTCATATTTAAAACATTTGACACCCGGATGACCAGTCTATCCGGTTCTCAATTTGATTTTGTTATGAGAACCGGATGGCACCCTCATCCGGTTGTCAAATTTTTTAAATATGACAACCGGATGAGGGTGTCATCCGGTTCTCATAACAAAATCAAATTGAGAACCGGATGATGCGTATCCGGTT
>Ga0099825_1004167_pt1 | contig 19037 bp, 5 predicted proteins | sample SiratroredBW_FD_76838 | JGI IMG/M metagenome (GOLD analysis project Ga0099825, IMG submission 76838) | Root nodule microbial communities of legume samples collected from California, USA - Siratro red BW | ecosystem: Host-associated > Plants > Roots > Nodule | place: USA: California | collected... | reverse complement strand
GTTTGCACCAAACTTTAGCTAGCTCACTTTGATTAGTTTTTAATCACTCTTAGACCATTGTGCTGGTGGACTTCTCCTCAATTATGCATAGGTTCTTTGCCAATCAAGCTCTCACTCACTCACCCAAGACCAAATCCCAAATCTCCTCCAATTGCTTGCTTGCTTTGTCTTGCTCGTTTTTTCTTGCTTGTTTGTTTGACTTCATCAAATCTTTATTCTTGTGAGAGTACTAACATTACTATTTACACCTTCTATTTTATACTTAAACATTCCTCCTATGGGTCACATGTTCTCCCAAGAATCCAACAAATACTCCATCGAAAGGTTGTAGTTGTTCTCTAGGTATCTAAAGCCCCCATGAAGGTGTCCCAAAACATCACATATGCATAGCTTTCCTAATCAATTAGAACCCGATACTTTCCTTCCCATTAATATGATAGAGAGAACAATAAGATCATCTTCATGTGGATTCACGTCCTCTAAGTTGGTCGCCGAGAATGTAAAGTCCGGTGTTTGTTGAACTGGTGTTGTTGACAGAGACAACATAGCTCAAGAATAGCACTTCCTCCTGGATTTGGTAACTCATCCGTTAGCATGGCTCATGCTGCCCCTCGTAGTCCGAGGTTGTGCATATATTATATCATATGCCCTTCTTGCGCTAACTTCACCAACTAGCTTATTAAAGTATGGCAGTTTTCAGTGTTACGACCCCTCGTCTGATGAGAGTCACACATGCATCTTGGATGTGTTTAAGCATCCTCTTAGTTAGGACGGGAAATCTTAACTTGCTCGTTACTATTTAATCTTCCAATATGTGCTTACGGGTCACGTAAGGTCGGGGCATACTGTCCTCGTCATGTATGACAATCTGGTCCTCAGACTAGTTGACATTTGGGTCGTGTATGACATATACCTACGTTCTCCGCGTTCGGGATCGTTTCGACCTTCCTCTCTTGTCAATCTATTCTCTCTAAGGTCGTCACTATATCTTATTTGTAAGCATCTTTCCTCCGCTCTTTTACGCTTCATGACCTCATCAACCTCAATGTGCATGGTGGCTTCACATCGAATCTTAGCCATGAACATCTTCTCCTCATTCGGTGAGTGAATTCTTATCGATACATCGCACAAAAGATTGAGATAGTCCTTCAATGACTGATGAGAAACAAGGTAGGTTGACAAGAATTGTAGTCCTAGGAAGGAAGGGATATCATCCTAGTTTGGTTTAGGATGGTTATTGATTTCATTCTTGCCAATACATAATTTTCCTTGTCACATAATCATAATTTATAATTCTCTTCATACTACTTAAGAATTTTTTTTCTTAGAGTATTTTTAAAAAATAGTTTTCAAAAACATCAATCTTTAATATCGCCCTCTCAAATTTTTTGAAAAATGGATTGGAGAATTTACTCATTAAAATTATTAAGTAATAAAATAATCAATCATAAAAGAAATTGTATGATTTAAGTTTTCTTTTTAGAAACAAAACAAATTCACAAAGTATATTAAATGATCTAGTAAGATGAATTTTTTGTCTTTTTTTTTATTCTCTTGCACATGTACTTTTGCTATTTGTTAAAGTCCCGACCATGGAATCCTATAATTGGATCTATTGTTTCTTAAGCTTTTTTATAAGAGAAATATGAGTTAATGTTCTTGATGATTAAGGAATGTATAACTGTTTTATATCTTTGTACTTTTCATAGAAATTAAATATTAAAATTATATTTAATTTGAATATATTATTTAAACTCTTCTAAATTTATTTGATTAACATCTATCACGACATCCAAAAATACTTTTTCATCATCTAAAATTAGATTTTTAAATTTAAGTTAAATCATCATTCCAAACATAATATTTGGATAAAAAACTTTTATTAGTAATTATGTTAAAAATTAATCGTTATAAAAATCATATTAATTTTTGTTATTGTTATTATCATTATGTTAAAATAATATTTGTAATAATATAAAAAAGAATATCTATTATAATTTTAAAATTAACAATAATTATAAAAAGTATTATTATTTTATTGTAATAAAAATTATTATATAATATTAATAATTATAATTATGATATTACTTCTGTTACAATAATAATTATCATAATATAATTATTATTAACATCGTTACAATTATTACAATTATAAAATTAAAGTTAAATGACTTCAATTTTATTATAAAACTTGTATTTTTAGAAATTTTCACAGAAATAACATAGAAGGATTTTTTTTTTAAATACCCTAGTTAGAATTTATTATCCAGCGAGTTTAATTTTACATACCTATGTTGGTTGTAATGTCGTAATACCACAGTGGGAATTCAATTCGATTTGGAATATCGCACTCGAGCTGACTTTCTACCTTTTTTTATTTTTAAAATACTGAGGAAGAAAAATTATGAAAACAATAAATAAAACATTAATGGTTTCAAATTAATTAATTTTAGGAAAAATATATGGATAAAAGTGTATATAAATATAAATGAATTTAAATGAAATTGAGAAAGTTAATTTAATGTAGTAATATTATTTTAGACAAAAGATGTAAATAGAAATTTATAAAAGTAAATTAAGTAAAATTTATTTAGAAAAAAAGGTAAAAAATAATAATTTTGAAAAAATAATTAAGTTAAGTAATTAATTGGAAGAAAAGAAATTGAAGATGTTTTTTAAGAAAATTCGATATATTTACAAGTAAATACTTAGGTTTACTTTAAATGTAAAATTAATAAATACAAATTCTGATTTAGGAAATTTTAAAAATTAAAAAATATAATTGGTTAAAATTAAGACTTGATAAATGAATGGATTAATTTCGATTAAATTGAATAAAGTGAATATTTTATACATTGTGTAATAGTGTATTTGACGGATAGAAATGCGGGAAAAGAAAAATTATATATAAAATTAAAAAATTTAATTTTTAATTTTGAAGAAATTGTATTTATAAAATATTAGAGGAAGTTATGATGAATTTGCATATTGAAATAATAGGTCAAAATTATAATTAATCATTACCAAAATCTTATCAAGTCACTTAATTTGTGATCTCAAACAACGAAGTTCAAGAATTTAATGAGCCTTTACAGATACTTTTTCACATATTAAAAGTGTCAATTAAAAAAATGTAATACTCGAATCAAAACAATAAGTTAGTCAAAAAAATCCTAGAAAACTTTTGAACATGATAAAAGTGTTAATGAAAATAATGTTCTTCTTTATAGTTATCCTATTAGCTTACTGGAACAATCAATAAATTAGAAATTTTGTTTCATATGGAAATATTCATTAGAAACCATTAAAACTTTAAAAGATAATCTTCTACTTTAAAACAGTGATTTTAAGTCGTCCAAATGGTCCTTTTTCATATTAAAGTGATGTTATTTATACCTTTATTTTTCTTAATAAAAAAGTCACATTTGAGTATGAGGTCCATTTAATTATTAAATATCATATCGAATATTCAAATATTCATCATCGAAGATATCTGACATAAAAGGTTAATTATTTAATAATTTCATAAACAATTGTCATGTCGTCGTTCAACGAACATAATTGGATAGTCTCATTAATACAACAAAAAGGACTATCAGATTATCTTCATACAGAATCACGTCCTCTAAGTCGGTTCACGAGAATGTAATGACAGGTGTTTGTTGGACTTGAGTTGTCGACGGAGACAACACAATTCGAGAATATAATTGTTGGAGTTAGGGAAGATTTTCAAAAAGTGTTGATTTGATGAGGAAATTACTTAAAAGACATTAGATTCTAGGTTTTGGGTAATTCTTACTTAGATTAAGTCTCTCATGCATTAGTAAGTGTCAATCTATCAATTGTTTACATTGTTCTTATTCAAGTTTAAGTGAAAATATCATTTTCAAAACGTCTTAGAAAAATAAGTGTTGCAGACCAAAATTCAACATATTAAAATTTCGAAACCAACCTGTTAAATTTTTTAATAGTTTTAGGCTGGCGCGTTTTAAAAACCCAGCAGTGCACGTTTTGAGCATCTAATTCAATTTCAATTAGGTTTTCACTCATTTTCAACAAATTTTGAGAGAGTTTCTTGGAGAGAAAACCCAAAGTGAGAAAGAACTTCAATTGTTTTCCAAAAAATCATCATGATTACTCACATTTGAAGAAGAGCAAATCTTGGTCTTGGTTGATTTGCGTGACAACTTAATTCTTGCGAAGATAAGTGTTCTTCCTTGGTGCTTTCGGTTGTGTTTGGCTGCTGCATATGTGAATTTTCGAATTGTATTGTGTTCTTGGTTAGTCTTTTGATTGGGTAGCGCTTAATAGGTGTGTTTAAGCATTGCTATTGGGGAAAATATGTAATTCAATTGTTGTATTGTTGTATTTGCATTCAAATTTGCACTGGTGTACTACATTTGCACTATGAGTGTGCATCTTGTGTGGTGGGGAGCTGCATAAGAGGGTAGAAGAAAATCTTGTAGGGTTCAAGTTTGGGTCTTGTGTGTGATTTGATTGTAAACATTGATTGAATTAGTCGAAATCCTTGCAAGAGGTTGTAAGGGACTAGACAAAGCCCAAGTGGTTGGGTGAACCAGTATAAGAACATCTGTGTGATCTTCTTCTCTCTTACTCTTTTAATTTTTTGTACTGCATTTGTGTCAATTTCAATTCTGCCACCAAGAACAACCTGTTAAAACTAAAGAACAACCTGTTGAATTCTGGACAGATTTACAATATTAACTCTGGTTGTGTTTTAATTGGTTAGAAGCTATTTCGGTTGTGATATATTTGAGTATCTTACAACACAATTAGTTTCTTTGTTTCTTAATTTGTTTGGCTTGGGGATTTGGACTTATTGGATTTGCTTTAGTTTGATCAATTGCTGAGAGTGGTGTACTTGTGGTTGATAATGTGATTTTGTTTTTTGCTGTTGAATAATTGAGTTCTGAATTTTGCACTTCTGAATTGGCTGTGACGTAAAACTATTGATCCATAGTGATTAGTTACTGTTTGATTTATACAATCCGTGATTAGTACTCATAGCTTTATTAAATTGGTGAATAAATCTTTGTTGAAATATTTTTTGGACTGTTTGATTGTGAATTTACTGGATAATTCAAATCTATTTTTTTAATTTGAATTGAGTTTCTTATACAGTGCTTTATAATACATTTCAACAAATCTAGTTTGTTTCACTACAGTAATTGTATTGAATTTTTGGATAGCTGTTTGAGTCTATTAATTTAAGCAAATTATCATAAGTACAAGAGAATCACATCTGAACATCATTTAATACATTTGCTCATTGTTATTACTTCTTCATTCGTGATTAATAAGACTGTATTCAAAATTAGTTTTCACAGATTTAATTTATTGCTGCATTACTGGAAATTCAACCTGTTAGAATTTTGTTTTAACCTGTTAAATTCTGATATTGGTTAAAAATTGACTAAGTGCTGAAAAGTATTTTCAACATATTATTTTTAATTTAATCCTGTTAAAAACTAGTTTACAGAACTACCAGAATTATTTTAACTTGTTGATTTGATTTTTAACAGACTATTTTTACTGATTTTATATACTGAACTGATTTTTAACCTGTTGTTTGTGAATTTAACTTGCTATTTTTGTATAGCTCTCTCATTGTAATCATAGTTTCATAAAAGATCTCATTCAAACTTTCAAGTTTTGAAAAAGTATAAATTGTTCAATTCACCCCCTCTTGAACATTGGTCATCCTATTTTTCAGCAAGCATGGCTCGTGCTACCCCACGTAGTCCAAGGTTGTGTCATATATTATGCCATTCTTGTGTTAATTTTGCCAGCTAGCTTATCAGCATATGGTAGTTTCCAGTGTCATGGCTTCTCGCCATGCATCTCGGATGTGTTTGAGCATTCTCTTAGTTGGGATGGGAAATCTCAATATGTTGGTTACTATATGATCTTCCAGGATGTGCTTACTGGTCACCATAAGGTCAAGGCATATTATCCTCGTCTGGTATGACAATCTTGTCATCAGACTAGATGAAGTTTAGGTCGTGTTCTCGTTATCAGGGACCGTTTCGACCTTCCTCTCTTGTCGGTCTATTCTCCCTGAGGTCGTCACTATATCTTATTTGTAAGCATCTTTCTTCTATTCTTTTGTGCTTCATGACCTCCTCAACCTCGATGTGTGTGGTGGTTTTGCGTCAAATGTTAGCCATAAACTTGACTTTTTTTTGTACAAGAGAGTCCCTTTACAAAGGCATTATGAACATCTTTATGAACATCTCTCTCCTCATTCAGTGAGTGAATTCTTATCAACACGTCATAAAAATATTGAGATAGTCCTTAAATGACTCTCCTTCTCATATATTAAAAAGGTCAGGTATTCAGGGAGGTTTCACCTTATTAACGACAAATTATTCCACAAACATTTGGGAAAAAAGTTTGGAAATAATCAATAGCTCCATGAGAGATTCCACTCAACCATTGTAAAGTGATTCCTATAAATGTGCCCACAAACATTTTACATCAGACAGCGTTGGACTCACTCGATATAAGCATTTAGGCTTCTGAAAGCCTTTTGATGACACCCAAGATCTCCTGATCCTAAAGAAGGTGTCATTTTTGCGACCATATAATGTGGTGGTAACTATTCTGCCATTGTTGCCTGAGATAAGGGTTGGGCATCAACATACGTGAGTCGGCTATCACCTGTCAGTGGTGGAATGGAGGGTTTGATTTTTGTAGAACTCATTGTAGTTCTTCATTGGACTTTTGGAGCTCTTCATGGGCCTCCTCCATTTAATGATGTGCCTCCTCGACTTCTTCTTTCAAACACTCTTTAACGTGTGCTTCTTGTTGTTGTCACTTTTGTCTTAACTGTGCATCTTCTACTTTTTGTTTAATCTCCTTATTTATATTTCGATGTAATTTATGTACAATGTTCAAAATTTGTTGCCATATTGGAGGGTCTGCTTCGACTATAATGGGTTGTCTATGATTTCTCATAATAAATGTCTTTTGGTTCATCATAATATGATCTTGTAAGGATAGGAAAACTTACATATGACACGCTGAGTACCAACTTGTTATGTTTCAAAAATAGTGACTTTGTGCTTATTCCAAATAAAAAGTTATCCTTTACTTATAAAAGTTATATTATTTATAATTCTACCTTAAAAAAAATCATATTCAAATATTGGCTTTTTTCCCATTCTGGTGTACTTTTTCACATTAATGTCTAAAATAGACAAAAAAAAACTTATTTATCAAAATGGGTAAATTCTGCCACCTAGATAGGATTTCAAATTAATAAATCCTTTCACCTATATATGATTTGAGGCTGGTCAAATATAAGTGACATGTTGACTATTTCAATTAAAAACATTAATTAAAATCGTTTCTCTCTCTACAAATCTTTTAATTATTTAACACTATGTTTGTTAGTTTAACAATTAACAAAATAATAATAATAATAATTACATAAGAATAGTTAACAAAATCGTAACAAAAAAATTAAGACATACAAATTTATTTTAAATTAAAACAAAATAATATAATGAAAATAATAATAATGAGAATATTACGTGTCTTTACTTTAATTTAATCAATTTAGTTACTTCCTCATCAAATATTTAATCACTTAATCATTATTATTCTTTTAAATATTATTATTAATTTATTCTTGTTATTATCATTATATTATTTTGTTTTAATTTAAAATAAATTTGTATATCTTAATTTGATTATGTTAGTTTATTATGATTTGATAAATAGCTGATACTGTAATCCCCTTATTGTCACTTAATAGTTAATATTATATTATTAAATATTATTTTCTTTATTTATAAAAGTTATATTATTATTATTATTATTATTATTATTATTATAATCTTGATTATTGTTATATTTCAATTAGACTTGTTAGAATATTATTATTATTATTATTATTATTATTTCTTAGAAAATAATCATTATATTATTATTATCCCTAAATAATATTATTATTATTTTAATTTAATTTGTATGAATTTAATTATAATTATTGCTTCATTATTATTATTATCATTTAAATTAAATTTGTATGAATTTAATTAAAATTATTATTATTATTATTATTTAAATTAAATTCATATGAGTTTAACTAAAATTATTCTTATTCTTATTATTATTATCATTATATTATTTATTTTAATTTAAAATAAATTTGTATGCCTTAATTTTTTTTTTACAATTTTGTTAATTATTATTATTAATTTTTTGTTAATTGTTAAACGTAAGAAACAGTGTTATAAAATTAAAAAATATTGCTAATTTTAATTAATATCTTTAATCGCTTATATGAAAAGATTTAAGGTTTAAGGTTTAAAATTTGTCTATTTTGATAAATAATTTTTTTCTCCATTTTAGGCATTAATATAAAAAGTAAAAAGGCCTCAAATATTAGATTCTTCTCTAATAGTTACTCAATTATTAAATATTTATTTAAATATTAATTATTGAGGATGTATGATACAAATAATTAATTTTCATTTAATAAATTTATTCACTTATTAAATATTTATATTTAAATATTAATTGTTGAGGATGTATGATAGAAATAATTAATTGTCATTTAATAATTTTATAAATCGTTGTCACATGCTCATTCAAATAAATCTTAAAAGCTCCATCACTCGTAACTTTAATCAATTATATTTTCTAGTTTTAAAGATTCTTTAAATAAAAATTTTATTTATAAACATACATATAATAATTTTACATTTTAAAAAAACTTACATAATTACTTATAACTTACTTTATTCTTCTGATTATTTACTTCTTAAATTATTAGCTATCCAAAATAATTCCTTTTGTCATTTTCAACTCCTTTCCTTCTTTTTACTATATTATGATCACTAAATAAAAATACATTTCTTAATTTTAATTAAATTTCTCAATTTTAATTGTAAAAAGAATTTGGACCCAAAAGTAAGGCGCTATTTTTGTAAATAATTACTACAGTGCGCTATTAGGGTATTTAAAAAAGCATTATGCGATATTTCTGTGAAATTTTCTGTATCATCAAATATAGTTTATTCATTTTCTATTTCTTTTGAATTTTATCTGTAATATCCAAAAGAAAAATCCCAGTTATTAATGGCGATAATGTTTTTAACCACAACTGTTTTCATATTAATAACATTATTTTCTGAAACCCAAAAGCTTAAAAAGAACTAACTAAGAACACCTCCAGAGAAAAAAAAAAAAAGTATCAATACTCCACTGGAACCGCATGCTTGAAAATTTCTTGTATACTACCTTTCATGCATTCTCCAACTTTTGCAGTATTCTCTTCTCTGTCACGGAAGATTTAGCATGTATGAAAAATGAACTTGATTAAGAATATATCTATGTAAGAGAAAAATATCTTCTATAATTACATACCGAATAAAAAAGTAACTACAACATCTCTGCTACATCCCATGGAGATATCATTCACAAAATTCACAAAGAAAGCTTTAGCATGTAAGCATGAAAGAGTGGTCAGAATTTGAAACAAAAAAATGTCAAGGTTTTAGTTCTGCAATCATAAATAACTACATCACACAAATTTCCACAACAAAAAGAATCAAGGTAAAATGGCAAACCTTGATTTGCGATAACAAAACAACATTTCACCCTAAAAAATCTATTGTTTGGGGCAAAAAGAAATGCACATTGAGAGATGAAATTTAGGACAGTTTCCCTGAATTCAAACATGAGGGTAACCACGTTAAATCCTTGAGGCTGCCCCCCAAAAAAAGGGATCAGATCTTGGCCGGGTGAAATTGAGATCTCAAACAGCATTTGCCGAGAACCCATTGGAACGGCCTAAAACAATTGTTGAAAGAACAGTTAACAAATTAATAAAAGTAACTACTGAGAAAACGATAATAATCAAAGGCTATGTGCCAATCTTCCCACACTTTCTACAATACAAATAGCAGAGAGAAAAAAATGAGAAAATTAGGGTTTTCTATGCGCCCGCAACGGAACTCGAACACCATTGCATTGCTGCTGCGCTCGGTTCTCTCAAAGGCACTTGAATCCCTAATTGCAACTTCGTCTATTTATATGCAAAAAATGAGTCGTGCTGGAAATGTCCCTTTTATCCTCCAATGTAGGGTTTCTTGTTTGGTACTAACCAGCGCAAAATACTACTTTTATTTGTGTGCTTTGTTTTCTAAAATTTGATTTTCTTTGATTTTAGAAAATACATTTTATATTTATGGATGCCAAAAAATACTGGCATTTTAGACTAAAATGATATAATATCTTGATGTTTGAGGCTTAAATTTAAAATTGACATTTTACTTTAAAGATTAAAGGCATGTTTAAATAAAATAAAAATTAAAAATAATTGACTCATTATTGTCAATTGTCAATGAGTCCACTGTATGAAATTCCAATTCATCAAGAATTAGTATTAAGATGAACATCAAAGAATAAAATTATCCAAAATGATACTCCAATTATTAAACTTTAAACACATTAAAAATCAATTTTTTAAGAAACCATTAGCTGATAAATAACCCTAACCTTTTAAGGTTCAACTTTTCATCAATATATTAGTTGCATTTTCCTAATGTCATTATCATAAAAGAACAACAACACCATTTACTTATGCACATGATTTTAGTTAAAATCCAAATTTATCTTTTTATTTCTTATTTTTTTATTTAATTTTATTTAAATCCTTATGAACATTATTAATTTTTATTAAACACAAAATGATCATAACTGTGTTTTTAAATGTTTTACATTTAGAATTTAAAAAAGAATATACTAAAATCTTTACTGTCCCCCAACATATTTATTACACACAAATGTTATTTCTCAGGCATTTCAATACCTTATAAATATAATTACACAATACAAACAAAATTTAATTTATTCATTCAATTTTGAGATTCAAATTTTTTTAATTACAATTTTTTAAAAAAGCATTTATAGTTCTTTACATCTATAATTTCCTTAATCTGTATTTTATTTATAACTAAATAACTATTAATATTACATTTTTAATTCTATACAAGACTAAATATTACTTCTTTCTAAATTTTTTTTCTAACAAATTAATTTTTCAATTTTTTTCAATTTTTCTTTCTTGAAATAACTACTTTTCTAAATTATTATTTTTGTAAATATAATATTTTCTAAATAATTGTTTCTAAATACAATTAGTTTTCTAAATTATTATTATTGTTTATTTATTTTTCTAACATATTATTTATCAATTTCTATTTTTCTTTAAATATATAATTTTCTACAGTTTTATTCAAAATATTTCATTATTAACTATTTATTTTTCAAGGTATCATTATTTTAAGAATTTTACATTCCCATCCCTTCATTTTAAAAAAGAATTAAACTAACTCAGAATTCTACTCTCAGAAAGACAGAAATGTGGCTAGTATTCCGAAATAATACTCAACTAGCTCTTCGGAAACTGAGTTCTCAAGAGCAACAATCAACTTTATTATTTAGATAATTATTTATAAAAGGAACGTGTTTTTTTACCAAATAGCACAATTTTGTTTAATTATTCAGAAGTTGGTCCGTGACGGTGCTATTTCACAATAATAACCAAATCAACTTATAGGTAAAATATTACATTTAACCCAATCTTTATTTGCACTAACTAAATTAACTCCTTTTAAGTGCTTAATTTTTATATTATTTGATCATAAATAAACAATTGTTTTAGGTCACTTTAGATGTTGCTCATTTGACAAAAATAAAAATCCATGTGTTGTTGGAAATGTTAAAAGAGATGGAAAGATAAAGGATCCAATGTTAGTGGAAATAGGAGACCCTAATTGGAATACAATCTCCTAACAAAAGTATCATATTTGAACATAATTATGTCATCCTAAATTAGTGCTAATACTTTCCGCTTCCTTTTTCTTACTTCTGTATGATGGACAAATTATAAACATTATATAATTATTTGTATCAACAATATTCTATTTCAAACAAAATATTTTAATTATTTTATCTTGCAATAAAACAATATCATGCCATTTAATTACTGTGATACAAAACTTCTATGACAACACAAATAAGACTTACATCCTCCTCCTTTACATTGAAAACCACCTTATCACCCTTAATCTTCAATATAATAATAATAATAATAATAATAATAATAATAATAATAATAATAATAATAATATTATTATTATTATTATTATTATTATTATTATTATTATTATTAATAATAAGGAAGATAAAATAGAATGTATCTGTTCGTCATTCCTTACACCACATTAATGAGAGATTGTACCTTTAGGACATGGTTGGATGGGTACAAATAGGATTCTCTAGATTGAAAGAATGAGTAAAATTTTTGTACGAAATTCGATTCAAGTGATTAAAAAAAGAGTCGATGATATTATATATATAATTACTAAAATACCTTTGAGTGCGTTTTATTAAAATGAGTATAAATTATATTTGAATAATATATCATTATCAAGAAATTATTTTATATAATGGAAAAAAAATTAAAAATACGAATTTAAATTTTTTAATATATATATATATATATATATATATATATATATATATATATATATATATATATATATATAATAAATTAGAAAAGATGTTGAATTTTATTCTCCATACGAATATAAAACGTAAGTGTATTAAAAAATTTGTAATATTTGAAATTGGATTTAGAAATGAAATCTAGATATATGTTTAATGAAATAGGAATATGCAAATGAATATACTAAGAATCAAATTTAATTAAGCATGAAAATAAATAATGTTAATTACAATCATGGAATAAAATATTACAAAAACAATAACACAAATAAATAAAGAATATGATTATCTTATATTAACATAATTATCAATCTATCTATCGGTTTATGAACATGATGTTACAAGATATGATACTCAATTAGTTAATGTTATACCTTGTTATATACCTTCTTACAGACCCTATGCTTTATATTCGGTTTAACATATTACCATCCTAAAAAAATGAGGTTGATGTTCTTGAACCTCTAAATCTTTTTATGCACTTCAAGTGTTTTTCTTTTTAGTTGTTGCTCATGGTATCCCCTACCATGTTCCATGTATTACTTATATTGATCACATCTAAATTTTTCAAAGATTTTTCATTTAAGAAAATTGACTGCCTAATTTAGTCTCACTCTAAAATCAAATGAAATCACACATGCAAAAGAATGCGAGTTATAAGAAGATCATAAGGAATGAAGAGTTAGTCTTGTATTTTCGCAATTATGTTGAATGATATAATATGATTAATTAATGATAATATTATATTTCTTTGCCAATATAATGAAGATATCGTCGAATAGGAGATGTGCATAGTTACTATTGTGAGGACTCACAATGTGAAAATAAACATAATGTAACAATTTGTTCTCAACATTTAAACTTCTGACATTCATGCAAGGACATCCACATAGATCTGGTCTTAACATTTCAGCCAAAGCATCGTTCCTATCCTAGTTGAGGTATTCAAATATGCCTGTTAGATCAATTTTTTTTTCCCTCATAATTGAAGTTTGTAATTTATTCAAGATGCCTGTTAGTGGAGGTTATCTTGATCTTATTTTTCAACACCTTCCTCATTAGATCATTTATATCGAGGAGTTTGAGATTTGTGTAGAATTATTTGACGAATCATCATAGTAATGACCTCTCAATTACATAAATCTTTCTAACTATTGAAAGGCTAGTTGTTGAGGAAATGTAAATCTAACTATAACAAAGGAGAAATTCAATTCATTACCTTGAGCTGGACAATGACTCCACTCACAAAATCATTGTAATAATTCTTTTATTTGTTTTTCATTCGTGAAATATGAAGCGTGATCTAAGAAATGTGGGAAAGGAGGAAGGTTGAGAGGTGCAGTTGGGTTATCGGCATGCATTGGTTTTTTTTTTTCCTTCGATGGTAAGAAATCCCTTTGTCGCTTAGATTTTGAGGATGACGAAGACATTAGATATAATTTGCAAACATTAACAATTTACTATTTTATTTTCCTTTAAGAAATGTGGAGATTAAAAAAAATTAGAAACATAGAAGTTAAATTTTTCATTTAATTCTAAATTATAGAATTAACTTAAAAGTTTTATACCAATAAATAAATAAAAAACACGGTTTTCATAAAATTTGTTTAATGTTACATGATTTGGTTTACATAAAGTATAATCAACTACTTGCTCAAACAACAATATTAGGAATGAGATAGACCTTGTTGTACTAAATGACATTGATGAGTGTAATGAGTGATTAATTGAATTGGACAAGTAGATGATGATAATGATAATGAAGAGGGAGGAATGAGTTGGTTTTTAATGATGATCCCACTTTTAATTGGATAACTATTTATGAAGCTTCAGGTGGTGTTGGAAAACCACAAGGAGACAAGCAACCAATAAAAGAAAGCTTTGATGTATTGTTATTAGATCTTCTCATTCAAATTCTAAGAAAAGTCTAGGTGTAACTTCATGATAGCTCTGATTCAAATTGGGATTAAGAATGAATTATATGATAGCTCTAATTCTAAGTTTGAAAATTACTTAACTTTGACAAGAGGTTCTTTAAAAGAGTAGAGGAGGAGGGATATGCCTAATTGGGATGTAATATAGCATATGATTATTGATTATTGAATATTAGGGTGCTAGTCTAGTTGGGATGCTAATGTTCATAGGAATGCCTAAGATGTGAACCTTTTTAATAAAATAAAAAACTAAAATGCTTGATTATTTACCAACTTTCCTTTACTTATCTGGATCTCTTTGGCAGAGCCTTAGCAGCATTAGAAACATTAGCAACATCATGTTAGGGTGCGTGCAACCCACTCATCCTCATTAAGGTGAGGCCATATTGAGTCTAGGCTCACAACCTAGTGGAACTTCAAATAAAGTTTCTTCCTCTTGATCTCTGCCAAACACTCTTTACCAGTGATTTTTGACACAGTGAAAACTAGCAAAAATTAATAATATTAATTCTGTTTTTCTGACTGAGATTTGTTTGAGGACGGCCAATCATTTTCTGCCCTTTTAATCCTTACAACTCCACTACAATTCATAAATACTATTCCTCTCTAGATAAAGATATTTCCATATTCCAGTTAATTAGCCAGTACACAATTGGATCTAGGTTGTAAAGTCGACCATCTCTTCCCAAGATAGCAAGAGGAAAAAACGGTAGTAGAACATGTAGCATTATTATCCTTCCTAAACCACACCAATTCAAAGCCTATTTATTTGAAATAAATGATTGACTTATATCATGAGAAGTGAGGTAGAATTTGAACATTCAACATCTGCATCAATAGGCATAAAACCTGGTAATTAACACTATAATAATAAGCTGAGATTCATGTGAAAGATTTCACTTTCTCTGTAGTCAGGGACATAGTGTTCAATAAATACTTAAAACAAAAGATGAATGCACATCTCAAACACAACTGAAAGTACAGTACCTTCTTTAAAATTTCTTCATTGATCTAGTAGTCCAAAGCTGGCAGGTGGCCATATCTAGTAACATAGAGTATTTGAAATATCTTTAATGGAAGATTTAAATCAGTAAATAGAACAAATTTGTACTTGCCAACAAGTGTTAACATGCACTTTTTTCCTTTCATGTAAAATATTAGTAAAGCATAAAATGGTTCGACTGATTAATCAGAATGACCTAGTTTCCACACAGCAAATGATTTTTCACTTTCCACTACAATGATAGGTCAAATTATTCGAGGTTATGATATCTTACAATAGCTACAAAAATATCAGCAGTTGCCTTATGCATTACAGTTTCAACTATGGTTCTGACTACAATGATAGACCAAATTATTCAAGGTTACGCTATCTAAGATAAGCAACAAATATCAACAGTTGCCTTATGCATTACAGTTTTAACTATGGTTCTGACAACAATTATAGATCAAAGTATTCAACGTAATGATTTCTAAGATCAGCAACAAATATCAGCAGGTGCCTTATGAATTACAGTTTTAACTACGGTTCTGCTACAATGATAGATCAAATTATTCAAGACTATGATTTCTAAGATCAGCAACAGATATCAGCAGTTGCCTTATGCATTGCAGTTCCAACTATGGTTTTGAAAACCAGATTGATTGGCCGGGTTTGACTGATCAAACAGCTAAACAGTCTGACCACTAACCCAAATATTTTAGAACCACTGAGAACCAGTGAAAAAACAGTGAAAACCAGTGTATTCAACCAGCGATTTAAAAAATTATTTTTAAAATTTAATATAAAAAATTAAAAATAAATAAAATTCATATTTAGTAAGGTTTACAATTTTTTGAATTATGTTAACAACTATTATTTATTGTTATAAATGTATATAAATTTATATTTTTATATATTTTATAATTTCATATTATATTAATTTTCACTTTATTTTTTTTATTTTGTATGCAAACTTATTATTTTTAATAGACATTATTGCAATATATTAATTTAACATAATTATTATGATATATTTGATTCAGATTTTCATATGTATTTTGAATCTTAAAATCAAATACAATGATTTTTTTTTTTAGTATGATAATATTATGATACTATACTCCCTCCAGTTCTAAATATAAGACACTGCTAACATAATCACATAAACCAATAAAAGTAATTAATTCCGTTGATTTTGTCGAATTTAGAAAACAATGTTAGCAATGTACCAAATTTACCCTCATTATTAATGACTTATAAAATTATTTTCTCATTTTTTATTTTAATAAAAAAATATATCCATAATATTAATGATGAGAAATAAGGAATAGAAATTCAATGCTTCATAGAATCTGTAAAATACCTTAACAACAATTTCTTTTAAACTATGTATTATATTAAGGGCCGGAGGGAATTTTTAATATTACTCCCACAAATACTCATAATATTTAATAGGGATAAACAAGTAAAGCAAATCTAAAGTAGCATAAAAATTATAAAATGTCTTATTAAAAGAACCAAAAATTTCTTTTAATATGCGTCTAATAGTAAGGACTAGAGGGAGTATTTATTAAAACCAGTTCAACCATAGTTCAATCACAGTTAGACTGTTGAACCTTGAACTTGATTCTTGACCGGTTCAATGACCAGTCTGCTTTTAAAATCATTGGTTCAACTACAATATCACTGATTTATCCAAGTACACTAGTGAGAAAACAAAAAAACAAACTTATCACTGCATTAACATAACAGTATCAATACAACTCTATCTCACTCTGCAATTTTATGGGAAATAAAAATGTTAGACCACATGAAGATAAGAGAAAAGTGCATCACGAAGTTCAAACAATCTTAAGATAAAGGAGAGAAACCTTGAGAACCAATCCTTAATTTACACAAGAATGTAGTATGTATAAGGTACCACACTTACCCGGAAAAACACTTTCCCTTCTATGAGACCATATGGGACAGGACCGAAATGGCGTGAGTCACGGGAAGCATAAATGTTATCCCCTTGAATCCAAACATGCCCCTTAGGCACCTGTAGAGAAAAGATTGATAAAGCAGATTATAACAGCAATTAAAACATAAAATCAAATAATGGACAGAGAGATCCAAGCAACCGGCTAAAGATTTATTCCAAGCAGAGGAAAAGAAGAGCTTGGTAAATAAATAAATTATTGTAGTAAGCTATTACTTTCTTAACAAAAAGAAAGTTAATAACTACTTATTGCATCCTAAGTTCAGCAAACAAAGTATTTGGATTGGCATGATAGCCTAACCAAAATTTCATGGACATGAAAATAAATGAGTATATTGCATTATATAAAAGAACACTTAATAATATTTTTCTTAAAAAGAATACTTGTTTTCAGCCTAAAGCAAAGTGAAATTTTGAGTGACATTACTATTCATCATAAACAAATAATTCATCTTTTCAAGTAACCAAATGAGTAAAACAGAAATGCATTCCATCATGTTTAAGACTCTTCTGCTAATGTTATGTATGGGACAGAGCTTCCGTGTGGCACCGGCCAGGTAATGAAATGCAACTGCATATAGAGAAGCAGTAGCAAATTACTCTAACCATTCTCTTAGTTCCACATATTCTCTAATGAAAACGTCACCTAAACATCTGAGTCAGTTGAATGAGCAGTCAAAAAGACTCATCTAATTGGGACACAACGTAAAAACAACTTATGTATGATAAATCACAAATTAAAAGCATCAACCAATGGCTTTCAATGTCATGACTAAAGCAACTTCCACACCTGCCTCTACTCACTATGATCTTACGTGATTATACAATTCAGCTACTACTCTAATACTGCAATATAGGTATATATGTATATATACTACATATAGAGTATATATGTATATAAACTCTACTGCAAATATTAATCTAAATTCATAACAGGAAAAGAAAGGGGGCGTTTAGCTTGATGTTTTCTGAAGTTTATCCAGGAAAAAGTGAAAACGGAAAAAGAAAACAATATTTTCAGCATTTCTTGCACAAACTTTTTGAAACAAAATACAAAATCAAAACAAAACAAAAATGTTTTCATAAATCAATCGACCCCTAACTTTGCAATAGGTTGAATCTCATATTTGCCATCTACCATAATAAAACCATCAACCAGTTACATTTCAAAGACTTTTGTTATCTACCAATGTGAAGTCAGTTTATACCGTCAACTAATCACAATCCATAAGGGCAATCCCTGACATAGTGGTAAAGTTCCATTTTGGTGACCAATTAGACTTGGATTTGAATCCCAACCAGTCTCTTTACAGATGCAAGTGCATGTGCAAGAACAAGTCAGTGTACAATGACCCTCATTGCACTTTCGTATTGTGAGGAACCTTCTGCCTTGTTGACTTTGATAATTGGATGACAATGAAAAAACAATTTATACCTATTAAACTCTTTTCACATTCACTTACTACAAATGCAAGAGAAAAGAATAAAACACAGATTAATTTCAGAGCAAATGAAGAACAAACCATTAAGCACACACACCACTGCAACTTGAGAAGCCTCAGAGTGCAAAGGGTCGAAGTAAGTGACGGTGTCCCCT
>Ga0099825_1004166_pt1 | contig 19038 bp, 8 predicted proteins | sample SiratroredBW_FD_76838 | JGI IMG/M metagenome (GOLD analysis project Ga0099825, IMG submission 76838) | Root nodule microbial communities of legume samples collected from California, USA - Siratro red BW | ecosystem: Host-associated > Plants > Roots > Nodule | place: USA: California | collected... | reverse complement strand
CCATAATTAGACTCGTGACGACAATCTGAACAATATTGTCCGATCAAAAACTTCGGTTGAGTAAGTGTATTTTTACTTTGTATAATTTAATTTTTATAAAATTTCTTATTCTTTACACTATACATATCTAAAAAAAAAAAAATATATATATATATATATATATATATATATATATATATATATATATATATATATATATCAATGTGAAATAGATATGCATTAATCTCGAAGTATCAAACACATTTTATAAAACTTTATTTCACTTTAACTAATGTTAATCAAATATAAATCACAATTATTTTTTTGCAAAGTTTCATTATAGGAAAAGCTTGGTTCCCATTGTATATCTAAACTTTATTTAATGATTTGTTTGGAGTAGATTTGAAAGAATAGATTTAAAAAGATTTGAAGGAGTGGATTTGATTGTTTGGATTAAGAGATTTATGATGAGATTTGATGAGTAAGTTTCTCATAGTATTTTAATTTTTTTTTTAAATTGATAAAAAATGTAACACGACAAATTTATCCGTCTTTATAAGAGTATCCATTAATGAGATGATATTTCTATCTTTATACAACTATCAGCTTGTATTTCTGTGACTTTTTCTGCATACATGTGAGGAATATCTTTGACAAATTCATCATTTTATGTCTATCAAATATCTTAATCCAAACAAATTTAATCTTCCAAATACATACATTTGTGTTTATATTAAACAACTCTATTCAAGCACTGTATAAGAGAATAGTAACTTTCTAATTAATTTAATTAGAAGATTCATATTATGTTTAAAAAAGAAAAGAAAATGTATAACCTGCAAAATAAAGCATATCTCTCACTTTTTATTAATGGGTAATAATTCAATATTATTCAGCACTTTACTGACAAAAATATACTCAAAAAAATTATTATTAGTTTATGTTTATACAAACGTTCAAAGAAAATTGGAAGTGTGTATAAATTAATATCAAGTGGAATATGTATTAAATTTGTAGTAGTGATCAGGAAAGTTTTTTAGCACTGAGATGTTGATTTTTTTGGAGCTCAGCTATATTAGATTATATATTCTTTGAAATTTGAGTGGGGTTGATTTTAATAATTGATCAATGTTCATAATTTATTTTGTTACGTATGAAACGGAAGGAGAACATATAATTTAGAAATAATCTAATCTTAATGGAATGTGATCTAGTATGATAAAGTAGAGATAACGTCTTCGTAATGGAATTTAAGCCTAATACCAAAACATATTCCAATACTGTCAATATCACCCGAATTAAGGGTTATTAATTAAGAATATAAGGATTTTTAAGAAAAATAAATAAAAATAAAATAAACTAATCTATAAGTTAAAATTAATTTACATTTAAATTATTTATAGAAATTTTCTCATAATTTTTTAAAAATTTTATCTTTCTTAATTTTGACGTGAAACACTAATTCTATTTTTTTTCCTCTCTTATTAGTTCATATAGAAAGTTTATAACAACAGACCTTACAAAATTTTCAAAAGAGAAGAAACTAGGAGTTTTAGGATATATTCGCATAGAATTTTCCATGAATATTTAGGAAATTTTTTTTGAAATAAGTTACCCCATAAATTAAAATTAGTCTATATGCATAAGCTAATTTGTAAACGTTCTCTTAAGTAGTTTTTCAAATTTTTTATTTTTTTAATTTATGTATAAACTATTTAGTTTATGAAAACCTTTATTTTATTTTATTTTTTAAAAAAAATTATGGAGACATTTTGTTTAAGGAAACTTTAAGTTCATTTCAAGTGTTGATATTCTTTAATTAATTTTTCACTTTTGACAAATGTCATTGTACTTTTTTAGTTATATTTCTTTGTTAAAGATTGTTACCAATATTTGTTTTCACATTAGCTAAACCTGTAAGAAATTGTAAATTTTAACAAGTATCTTTTTAAATTTAGTGACAATTTTCAGTCAATAATAGAAAATATTAGAAAGATACTAACCTTCTTTTTTTTTCTTCTAATGACAAACATAATTAATATATGTGAAGTTGTGACCACCTCGATATTTTATGAAAGATACTAAATTTTAATTTTTTTTACATAATTTAATTGGTAGTTATTTAATAACTTTTTAAAGATTTTTTTTTATTTGCAAAGAACATTATAAATGTAGTTAATGAACAATATTTGTGAAAATATTTATAATGGACAAAAATTATATAAGAGTAGCTCTAATTGCTTAATAGAAAAAATTTACTCTTTTTTTATCAGCAAAAATAATATAATTAAATTAAATGAGAACACATAAGGGGTATTCCAATCCTTTTTATAAATATTTCACTTTAAAATACAGGATTAAATAGCAAAAATAAGATAAGGGTATTCCAATGTATCTGATTACATTATCAAAACTAACAAATGTATTTATTCTTAAACAACAAAACAAAAAAGGTGTAGGATTAGAATTAAAACCACACAGTCCATCTTCTATGTGCCTTATAGTGAAGATGTGCCTTATAGTAACTAATGTAAAAGGATTTATTGCTTTGTTCTTGGGTTGTGCTCTCCATCCTTACTGCCTTACAGTCTCGCAACATGACACCTTTCTTTCCAAGCATTTTCAAGCAATACTTAGTACTTTCTAGCTTTGTAAATGCTATTTTAGGATAATTTGTTGTCTCTACTGTTGCACCATAGCCCTTCTTACCTCACTCAAAGAGAAGATTTTGTTTTCACAAGTTACACTCCAAAGAAGTACGTTACTAATCTTAATGTGTTTACTAAATAACCAGTAAACATTGTCTAAAATTAGATGCTATCAGCACCCTACAGAATTGTCGTACCCTACTAATGTATGCATACTATTTTAATGCAATGTCTCCAAACATCTCACAAGTGCTTAATACCAGTCAGAGTAGGAAAACATACCCTAAATTTTTTACAATTCAACCGAGTGTTCAATTGTGCTAAGCACCAAACTTCCTTTATATCCACCTCTCCATGATTGAAAATAACTCTATTTCTATGATTCCAAATCTCCCAAACAAATGCAATTCACGTACCTTTCCAAAACATATTTTGTTTATTAGTTAGACCCAGGATGTGGAAATGTTAAGTCAAGGGTTGATTATGATTTACAGAGCTTACCCCCACCCAACTATCACACATATTTCATAATTATTTAGAAAATTTATAGTAAAAAAAATAAATGGCAAGAAGTCCCTCCTTTTCCTTACATAGCTCACACAATTTATTTGAAAATCTTACCCTCTTTTAGACAAGTTCACCTTAGTAGGGATTCTATCTAAATGTGTAGCTTTAGAAATAGTGTTTATAAGCTCCAAAGTGCTTTGAAAACACTATTATTTCCCCTTGTTCTGTATTGTGCAGCGTAAAATATGCCGACTTAACAAAAAATAAACCCTCAACATCATCTCTCCACACTTTCTTATCATGACAATCTTTGTTAGAATTTTTGTCATCCACTAATTGTATTAATTCGTCCACCAACTCTGTCTCCCAAAAAAGTAACTCTCTTCTCCATGGAATTTTCCAGATCCATGTACCATCCCTCCATTTACTTATAATCTTTCTATATCAAAGTTCATTGGAAGAATGGTCAAAATGAAGGTGCTTGCATCTGACTCATTAGACAAGATATCATCCATTAGGTTAGACTAAACTAGTATATAATATACAATAAAAAGGAACATTTGTATTTCACAAGACCTGAAGTTGAAAAATCATGATTCAATAGAAGTATACAACATACTTTTAATAATTATATTTTACAAATTTAACAAATATGATATTTAGAAAGGAGATGTGAAAAAAATGGTATTTAAACTATGTTTTGTGTGTGATTTGTGGGATGAGTTTATCCTAACTTTCTGTTGTAAGTTCTAACATGTATAAATTCATATGACAAACAACAGTAAGAGCAACGAATTGATAAAATAAACGCAATCTTTTAGAGATATGATTATAACTTTGTTGACAAATCAAACGCAAGAAGAAATCACTGAATCACAATATTTAATTGAATTTAGAATGAAGAAGCATTCACAATTTCTTGGAGGTTATAATCTTAATAAGCGGATTTATGATTAAGAAAATATAAATAATATTTTTATTTATTAATATTTTTAGTTATGAATTAACTGATGAAAAAAAGATAAATTATGTTGTATTTATATTTATATGAGAGATTGAGTACTGGTGGAATAACACTATAATATTGTTGGAAGGAAAAAAAATAATTATTTCGTGGAAAGTATTTGAAACAAAATTTCTAAAAATATATTTCCCTAATAACGTGAGGAGAAAAAAATATTATGCAATTGAAATAGAATCATATGCCAGTCGAAAAATATGCCTCTAGATTTGAAGAACTAGCAAAATACTCCACTCATTTGACAAATCCCTAAGATCCAAGTAAGTGAGGAATTCTTTCGAAAGAAGAAGAGGTTGGTATATAACAAAAGGATGCAGAAAGGTTTAGCTTAGATAAAGAAGGAATCTTGAGATTAATTGATAGGATACCTAATAACATAGAGAGTAAGATGATAATTTTGGGAGAACATAAGATTACACTAAGCATACATCCTGGTATATAAAAAATGTACTAAAATTTTCAGAAAATATTTTGGTAAAAGGGAGACATCATAATATGTAACATCATGTCTAGTCTATCACAAAACTAAAATAAAACATCAAAAACCAGTTAGAATGCTACAATCTTTGGACACACCATAATGGAAATGAGATTGCACACGAATAAATTTTGTAGTTGGTCTACTCTTGAACAATCCAAATTTTTGATTCAATATGAGTTATTCTAGGTAGATTAATAAAATATACTTATTTCTTATCCACTAATATTAGGTATTCATTGGATAAACTAATTAAATTATATATAAAAGAGATTGTAAAATTGTATAAAACATCTAGTATAATCTAGTATAATGTTTAATAAGGATCCTAGATTTACTCTTAAATTTTAGAGGAGTATACATCAAGTTTTAGAAACAGAGCTTTTTCTTAGCTTAAAATACCACACCGAGATGGCTAGTCAGAAAATAACATTCAATCTTTAAAAATCTATTAAAAACTTGTCTGATAAATGATTCACATATTCACGTAATTGAGACTAATATATACCATTGATTAAATTTTTATACCAATAATTTTCATTCTAAATTGGGAAACTAAAGCCAAACTTATTTCAAATTTTAGAGACAAAAACATAATTAAATTTAATAAAAATATGACTTATCAAACTAAATTCTTTTTACATGTTGTTAATGAATTTACTAATTAAATTTATAATATAATTTGTGTAATAAAAAACTTTTTAAACAAATATTTAATCAAGTGTTTACCGTGTAACAAACTCTCCCTGTATTATTTGAAATAAGTTGAGATGTGTGCAAGTTGAGTTTCAATAATTGGAGCATTCTTAATGACATTTGAAGAATTCATTATATTATGTATACGTCAACAACCGTTAATCTTCTATATTAAAGTATAATATTAGTGAGTTTTTTATGAAAGTAATAGTGAGGTAATAAAATAAGCACGCGTGCCACTATGAGAACCCTTGTTCATACGTAATCAATGAAATCGTTTTCATCAATTATACTATTTATTTCTCCGTAACTCTTTTCTGGGACGAAGCTTCTCCCATTATTTAAACTAGCATCTGTCTGCACTTTTACATGTAAAAATTATTTAATTGAGAACTTGTTTTTAGTTAAAAGTAATTATTTTAGAACTTGTAATTGAGAAATTATGTAGTTATTTTTTAGTTGAAGGACTATGTTAGTTAAAAGAATTATATGGTAATGTATTATATAAAATAATTTTAATTTTAATTTAATAAAAGTTAAAAATGACACCAAAGTTGTTATAAAATACAAAACAAAGTCATTATTTATGCTATCGTTCCATTTAATTTTGAGAGTTTTTAAGACAAATTCTTTGTTGAAAGTGAAAATATTTACCATGTATATTTTATAGGTGGGTTTTGAAAGCAATGATTAAAACATTAAAACAATTTTTTTGTTGTTGAAAATAGTAGATACTGCATTAAAAAAAATCATAGGAGGATTATATTTCTACACGTCCTAATAAAAAAAATCTTTTATTTTTTTAATCAAACACTAGTTAGCATTTGCCTTTATCTTTCGTAAGACAACAATAACGTTAGAACTTAAAACTCTATTGCAAAACTTCTAGGATAGACCAAGTTTTACTGAGTAATGTTTAATACTTAATAGTAATGCCACATAATGAATAAAAAAAAAGTGTTGGTAATTACAAGAAAATTTAAAAGTAACTTTCAAAATACAGTATAGAAGACATTAAAATTGACTAAATCAAGTCTAACATAATATAAAATATTCATAACTTTTTAATAATATATAATATGTAGGCATGACATAAATTTTAATCATATAAAAATATTTTAATAAAAATATTAAAATTGATTTAGTATAGTATCGATTTAATTGATACTAAACAGTTTTAATTGAAAATCAATCTAAAAAATAATAACAACATTAATTTTCAAACGTATATGTCAATAAATTAATGTTGATTATTTAGTAATTAACATAAAATTTTATTTATTAACGTTGGCTTTTATGACATTTTCTTATAGTATAATGAATATTCTTAATATTTTAAACAAGAAAATGTTTTTTTATCAAAATTAATAGGAGAGAGTATTTTTATGTAAAATAATTTTACCAATTTTATTTCTTTAACCATTGTCAATCAATGTTTTAAGGTAGTATTGGTTAGCATTTTCCAATAAAAAAATTAGATTCACCATAGGACAAATGCTAAGTATCTGATTAAGGAATCAAAAGATTATTTTATTAAAATACATAAACAATACTTAAGAAAAACATTCCCATATAATTTCAGTAAATTTTTCTCAGATAACTTTTAAACTGGTAAATCTAACATAATTCAATAGCCAGAATTTGTAAAAGATTTATAAGACAAGTTGCTTCGTGTGTGAAAGTGATAAAAATAACCATTTCAATGAGAATAAAAAGAAGTTGACACAATTACAACTCATATTAAAAACTCAATCATAGTTGTTGGTTATAATGGTGAGTTGCTGATTCAGTCTTCCATTATTTTACCAAAATATTAAACTATCTAACACTTTATTATTTAATTAACAGCCTAATTTCCCAACTCTTTCTCAACTTTTAATGAAGAAAGTCCAATATTCGTTTCAACTTGCACCGTCACCTATTTTATCTCATGCTATTTCATCTTTTCTTAAGTTCCATTGAATCCCAATCAGCTTCTCTTATCCTTATCTCCATGGAAATTTCTACACACTTTCACATTCATGCTCTTTCTACTATCTAATATTCAAGTGCTTTGTCTAACGTGTCTATCTCATCTACAACAAAAATTATTAATTCCTCCTTTTTCTTCCTTCTCAAAATATCCATCATTACCATCCAAATTTTAGAGACCCCACAAATTATGTACGACCCGTATTATTTAATAAATATTATTAAAAAAGTTGTTGATTAAAGTAATTTTATTTTTCAGTCTCTTAATGAACCATTATATTTCGAGCTCCCATTTAAATTGTTGGGCTATTTCGAAAGAAGATACACTGAAAAAAAATTCAGCACCAATTAATCAACCATCAATAAACCTATATAAGAAACTAAATATTGTTTAGCCTTCTTTTTATTATATATTGTTCTTTTTTATTCATTTTATCTAGTTATACTTAGCTTTAATATAAATATTCATGAACTATTTTAAATTATGGTTTTGTCTTAAAAATATACTAATTTAATAAAAAAAAAAAAAAAACTGGGTGCGTATATATACATCATAGCCAACAACAAAATATCAAGGATTATTTTAGTACTTCAAAGTGGAAAGTGTTATCATATTTGGTTCTTAAACATAAGAAAGTTAAAAAAATAGTTCTTAATTTTTTAGTCAATTCCTAAACTTCGTTGTAATTAATTTGTAGAATTTAGAAAGTTCTTGAACAATCTTTAAAATTTAAACTAAAATATTGACTAAAAAAAGTTGTATATATAGTTTTTGAAGTGATTAATTAGATAGTGTAATATATTTGTGATGAAAATAGTCTTAGTCACATATATAATAAAGGATGAGAAAAAAAAAATTGTGGTTAGAATTAGTGACCCACAATTTTTGTTGACGACAAAAACGTTCAACTAATGAATAAGAATGAATATGTGTTTTGAATTGTTTTAGAAACCTAATTGGGATGGACGCGGCGACAGATCAAGAATTTTGGTTGTCCCATCACAGTGCTCAATGATTGAGATAAAGTTTTCAACTTAACGATAATTTAGGTCACAAATGCTCATATGTAGGTCATCGTATACACTCACAAATGCTACAAGCTTATCTCACTCCTTTGTATTTTTAGTTTTTTATTGATAAGTTTATCCGTTAATACAGCATTAAGTTGTGATAAGTTTTGTGATAAATTCACTTAATAGATAATTTGTTAGGTCTATTGATCAGTATTCATTGCTTGCTATCGTGTTTGATCAGAGATTAATCTCTCTTCTTTTTTAGTTACAAAGATTATTCTCTCGTCTAATCAAAGAATTTGGACAAATTTTCTTTAATTTATTTTCTAACAAAATCAAGACAGTCACAATTCATTGTTAAAATTTATTTATCTTAATATTTTTCAATTTTTGTTCATTTTAAATCCTTTAATTTTTTTTTTCAAAATGTTTTTTTATATTAATTTCGCTTTACCATAATGAATGCTACTACTGTTATATGAGATAAATGTTGTTGATAGGAGATTTGAAAGTTAGTTTAAAAAAACTTTAAATTTTCACAGAAATTCCTTTATACCATTTACGTCAACAATTAATAAATGACTCTCGGGATCCGGGGAAAGTTGTATTTTTTTAGAGTGTTTTATATCTTTTTATAACTTTTGCTTCTCCCATAACTCTCTTTTAATTTTTTATATGAATCATGTTATATTTACTTCTAAAATATGAGCCCATTTATCTTCATTCAAAGTTGTTGAAAAAATTCGGAAAAAAATATCGAAAAGATAAATAAGAATAAAACAAAAATACATACAAGAAAATAATATCATCTTTAATTTACTTGAATACCTAACAAAAATAATATTAAATACATGACAACATTATATGGTCTCATTTTCCAATTCTCATACTGACATCTAAGTTATATTATACGTAAAAATAGTTTATTTGCATGCATATTTTATTTTTAAGTCAGTTTATGTTTGTATTTTAATCTATCCAATATCTAGATCTTATACGTACAAATAGTTTGTTCGAATACATGTTATAATTTCAGTTGACTTCAGTTCTTACTTGTATTATAATTTGCCTATTACTTTAATATTCTATATGTTTTTCTCAATTAAAATTAGTGATCTATTGCTAATTGAATTAGAGAACCTTAAAGTGTTTTGGCGTCCCAAATTTATAATTTTATTTTTCAGTAAAATCTATTCGAATTAGTATTGTATTTTCGAACTATAATTACAAATTTTCTATCAATAAATTGTCATTCCTGGTAGGATCTACATAACTAGTTTGGCTAAGAAACATATGCTATTGAGAAATGGGCAAATGATAATTATCTCAAATGGTTCATATAGTAATCTACAATATTTTATGGGTTTGAATGGATAAAATTGGTCCATAATTCAAGCAGAAATATCAAATATTCAATCTCCTTCTTTGTCCTTAATCAATATATAATGCATTTAATAAAATGTAAGTTTCCAAGTTAATTATAACTCTAACTTTAATTGGAAAACGACACCAATTCTACGTATAGTATAATACGTACTTATCAAAATCAAATCAAACTAGTCCAGATTCAATCCTAATTTTTCTTAAAGATTAAATTTCAATTGAACCGGAGTAAAATCAACGAGTTTAAGTCATAATTGGAGAAAATTAGTAAGTTGAAGGTTCAACAGATAAACTAAAAATTATTTAATTATTTTAAATAAAGAGAATTATTCAATTATTTATTTTATTGAAAAATAAATTATTTTTAATTTGTTAAAGGATAAAGTTATCCAATCAAAAGATCTTATCAAAGAAAGGTACCAAATAATGTATATTCTTTTATATAACAGTATAAATGACTTACAATATTTTTAAAATTTTACTTCTTAACAACCCTCTTTGATCTTTGAAGTCTTCACCAATTACTATGAATCCAATCGTACGGTCTTATTACAATATTATAAAATAACAAAAGTATGAACCTACCATAAGTCTTATATTATATAAGGTTTTGTCCTTCATTGAATTAATTTGGTAGGTTGTTAATTTTTTATGAATGGTGATTATAATGTGATGAACTTGGTGTAGTGTAATTAGGTGGTAGTGGGCATAATTTATTAGGTATGCTGCTGCCATGTTGGAGAGCAACACCTTAGCGAAGGTCTTGTTTAATTTTCTGATTTGTTGATTGTGACTTTAGTTCTATATTACATGTGAAGCATTATTACCTATAATATTATGCTTTTCTCCGCAAGAGTTTTGGTAAGTTGGGCCTCACACATGCAATATGTTTGACGTAGGCCACTACTAATAATTCAACTTTATTTGAAATTATCTTAATCCATCATACAGCAGAACTTTCTAGTATAGCAAAACTTTTTTTTATAGGATTTTTAAAGGAAAAAAAATACAATTTTTATAAGTTAAAGTTAATTTATATAAAAAGTTATTTGTATAATTTTTATATAAACTAACTAACTTTAACTTATAAAAATATTGATTTTATTTATTTTTGTATATTCTTCTTCACTCTTACAAACTATTGATTTTATTTAATTTATTTACTTAGATATTCCTTTTAATAGATAAATTATAAAACACTCTTAGAAAAATTTAGAAAATATATCTTCGTTACAAAAGATAAAAGATAATTCCAGTCCTTCTAAAGTTTTCGAAGTTTACTTTTGGCTTTTCGAGTAAAAACATACATCGTTTTTAATATAAAAACTTTAGATCACTGTCAAATACTTCATTATAAGAAATGAAATCAAATGTAATTTTAGAGAAATGAAAACACGGCAACCTTTCCAAAAGTAAAAAGTGATACTGATATTAAAAAAATTTAATTCTATTCTCATGAGTCACAAAGGAATTGTGATACTGATATTAAAAATAATAATTCTATTCTCATGAGTCACAAAGGAATGCATCTACATTCAATCCACTATGTAGCAAACCATTTGAGACGTAACGTTGGAATGAATTTCTTAATAAATCTTTAAAAAAATTAGAAATAGTATAATTTTTGTATTAACTAAAATTAATTTATATATACAGGTTAAGTGGGTAGATATCTTTTTATATTATTTTTAAAATTTAATGTTTTATAGTTTATTATAACCTATATTTAATTAGTTTATAAGAAAAGCGTTCAAATTTTAGTTTATAAGAAATGTATTTCTTTTTCTTTTAGAAGTCAAAATATATCAATTAAAATTTGTAAAAGAGATAATTTCTTTTTCTGAATACACTCCCTTTTGTTCTTTTATTTAAAAATACATGTTCACCCTTATTCTCTTATTGTTTATTGTTTAATAAATACATTTTTAAAATGTTAAAAAAATAAAAAAAAAATGTATGACGGAAAGTGATTTATGGAATGTTAAGAAAATAAAAGTATTTTTTACAAATTACATTGGAATATAAAGAGTCTCACAAATTTGTTCTAGTAATGCTTTTTTCTTGCATTTTAGAATTACTTTTTTCAAACACATATTTTATATGTTATTAAACTCTTAAAAGGTATTTTTTGGATATTGTTTTATTTTTTTTAACGTTCTAAAAAGTACTTTTCAGAATTATAAAAACAAAAAATGTATTGAAGAAAATACTGTTGAAAAAGTTGCATACAACATAAAAGAGGAGTGTAAATAACAGAACCCTGAAATGAAAAATGACTTTTGTTATAGAATCTAAAAACTTTTTTTTTTTTGTTCCATAAAGCAGAAGAAAAAAAATGAGGATTTTCATATTTATGAGATGTAGAAGAAAATTACGGGAGTGCAAAACGATATCCCGCATTCAACCCATAACATGGGCTGGAGCACTCACGGCCTTGGCCCTTTCCTGGCCCACGAGATGTTGAGCAAGCACATGTTTGGTTAAGGAATGGGATAACAAAAATCAGAAAAAATATTAAAAAATAAAAGTGATAAAATGTTACTTAACTATCTTTTCATTCTTCTTTTTAACTGAATTGAGTTTTAAGACATTTTCTAAAATGTTAATAGTTAAATAGCCTTATAGAACCACAGCAAGTATTTATCATAAATTTAAATATAATGTATATGTTAAAAAATTTAAATGATTCATACCAACTATTTGTTAATGTATTTTTATTAAAACTTAGGATAGAAATGAGAGCAACAAAATTATTTATATGAAGTCAAATTTCATATTAAGACAGGGATACCAAATGTCTTAAGAAACATGGAGATTCAAAACATTTGAAACTTTTGCTTTGTGTTTGCAAAAACTTGTTCGGCAATGTTACCCGCTTTTCCATCAACCCTTTTAATCTCCAATTGTGCTTTCTGATAGAATCCAGTGTCTCTTAATGCATCTGAAATGAACTCATCAAACCCAACACCAATTGCTGCCTCTGCTTTTGCTCCAAAAACCAACCTCTATTGTAAGAAAGTCACCCAAAAAGTAAGCTTTATTAATAATTTTTCATGTCTAATAAAATTCAAATTATTTTAAATATACTTTTTAAAATAATTATTATTAAATTAAATAATATAAGAATATTACACAACCTTAAGTCGTGAGAGGTGGATTGCTCCAATTGTGTTTATAGTAATAATTGTTTGAACTTGTTCCTCTAGTGCCTGAGGCCCAAGAACAATAAAAGTTTTTGCGGAGCCTTTAGGCTGAGAATGAGACTTCAAGGTGCCAACTGTTCTAATCTCTCTGCGAATCACTATTCTCCGGTCGTCGGGGTAAAGGGAAGATTCTTGTCGGAGGTACTTCACTCTCTCTTACTGATGTTCTTGCTTATCAGAAGTACATAGTGTGAGTGGGGGTAGATTTTTCCAAAAGTCCTTTGGTCATACTCACTATTTTCTATTTATACTGTTATGTATGGCACCATGAGGAAGACGTAAAGCCTCTTGGCTCTCATAGATATGATGACTGCTTTGTCCTGCGTCAGAGGGAAGATGTGCAATCTTTCCTGTACGAGGTAGCTGTTCTGCACAATGTCAGAGGGAAGGCTTACAGTCTCTTCTGCACCAGGAATGATTGTTCTTTTGCCCCATGCATCAGAGGAAAGATGTGCAGTCTCTTACACAAGGAAGGCGTGTGGTCTCCTCTTTGTCAGGTAATGCGAGCGCAGTTTATTGGGATTTGTTCCTTTGTCAGATGCAAGGTGTCTGTTCCCAATGCAAGGTGTCTGTTCCCAATGCAAAGGAAATGAAGATGTTGGTTCGTTGGTATTGGCTTGATACCTGTCGCCCTGGGTACTTGTTAGCTTGGTTACTTGTCGGCCTGACACTTGTCAGCCACTCTTGTAGGCCTAGGCGCTTGTCGACCTGGTTACTTGTCGGCCTGACACTTGTCGGCCACTCTTGTAGGCCTAGGCCCTTGTCGGCCTAGTTACCCATCAGCCTGGTAACTCATCAGCCTGGTTACTTGTCGGCTTGGCACTTGTCGGCCACTCTTGTAGGCCTAAGCACTTGTCGGCCTGACATTTGTCGGCCACTTTTGTAAACCTAGGCGCTTGTCGGCCTGGTTACTCCTTAGTCTGGTTACTTGTCGGCCTAAACTCTTTGGGGACTTGTCAGCCTAAACTTTGATAGCCATATAGTACACAAGCCCCCCAAGCTTGAGTAGCTATTCAAGTACGAAGAGCTTCATAAGCAGTGTTGTCGGCTTGAGCTCTTTGGAGACTTGTCGGCCCGGTTACTTGTCGACCTGACACTTGTGAGTCACTCTTGTAGGCCTAGGCACTTGTCAGCTTGACATTTGTCGACCATTCTTATAGACCTAGGCGCTTGTCAGCCTAGTTACTCTTCAGCCTGATTACTTGTAGGTCTAAACTTTTTGGAAACTTGTCGACCTAAACTCTGATAACCATATAATACAGAACTTATTGTTAAAACAAATGTACAGGTCTAAGGTTGGAGTTATTTAATTCTATTTTATTGGTTGGAATTATTTAATTCTATTTTATTTTTACAGTAAAGTACTTTTCATCATATTTATATCGTTTGATATAGTATTTATTTTGATAAAATTTTTTATTATAATTTAAGAATTGTTATAAAAAATAACACTCAAGTGTTATAAAAAGTAATAAAAAGGTGATAGAGGAACACATAAAATTATATGAGCTTATAGAGGACAAACATAAAAAAAAGAAAATGAAAAAGGAAACAATAAATAAACGAGAAATTATTATATTGAATGCTGAAACATTTCTTCAAAGGGTCTAGTTTTCTTATAGATTGATAGATAATAAAATAGTAAAAATGGACTAGCTTTACAGATAGTTTTAATGTGAACTACAATTTTAGTTTTGAAGATTACAAATTTATCAGGTTATTTATTTATAATAAAAATGACATAACTTTTATCCTTTCCATGTTGAATTAATTTGTGCTGTTTTATAGTCTATATTTTCAAATCAAACATATAATAATTATATTTGTATTCTTAATTATCTCGTATTTTCTTTACCAAACTAAACTAAGGTAACTTGAAAAGTATATAAGTATTAAGAAAAGAACGTGCAATTATATCTAGGTTTAACTATGATTTTAATAATGAAAATCTTGGATAATTATAGTTTTGGTCTTGAAAATTGAAAAAAAAAATAGTTCGTCAAAATTGAAAAAAAAAGTATAGTTAAAATATTAAATTGAAAAGACAGAATGACTTATTTAATTTAGAGATTAAGTTCTTAGATTTATGATTTAAGATTTAAATTTTAATATTTTAAAACTGATTTTAGTCTAACAAATTTAATATTTATAGAATAAAATGATATATTTTTTAATTTTAATAAAAATATATTTTTTAATTTGAGAGACGAAAATCAGATTTTTTTGCAAATTTTTACAGTTTAAATATATAATTAACAATTATCATTATATTTAAAAAAAGTGCCTGGGTTATCTTTCTGACACTAGTTTGGGTTCATTCAGTTCATTGCAAAATCGGAAACTTTGCATCAAATGACAATGTTCTCTCAAACGCATTTACTGTGTTCGCGTCCTTTCAGCTTGAACGGGGTTTCAATAGCCGCCACCTTACGTACCCCGTTCTCCGTTCGCGTCAGTACGTCAGTCACCTCGACGCCGGTCGCCGGGGACACAGTGCCGGCGCCGGTAATCTCAGAACACCAGAAACCTGATTTTACGCCAGCGTCGCAGTCGCTGGTCGCGGCAGTTTCGCCCGTTGAAGTGGCCAAAAATGTAGGGTTCCGACCCAACCCTGAGTTGGGGCTTCTCTCACACTTGTTCGTCCTCTCCATGGTACTATCGTATATCATTGCCCATTTGTTCACCAAATCAGAATGAATATTGCATCTTTAAGCATTTTTGGTTCCACAATCAAGTAAACTGAACCTGCTTTTTTCGGGCTTGCAGGTTTTTGGGGCGTTTTTCTCTGTAGCGCTGGTTTCCATTCCTACCCTAATTGTAGGTTAATATTGATTAAAGTTTTGATTGCGGCTGTTGGGATTGTTTAAGGTTTTAAATTATTGTTGCCATTTTTGATTTTGCGGATAAATGCTGCTGATGTGATCAAAATTGTGGTTGCAACGTGATAGTAGAAACCTAAAATCCTTGACTTGTGACCACAATTTCAGTTGTAGACGTAAAATGTTCTAGCAGAGACCTGAAATGCTTGACATTGCTTTTGAAGATGTTTCTTGGATTCTACGAAAGCTATATTTTAACTGTTTTTAAAAAATTTAACTTGTTAAATTATTCCTTTTAATCCTAGATGTATGTAGTGGTGTGTTGAATGGGGAATGTTTCGACAGTTGTTATTGGTTTGGACCAAAATTATACTATATATAAAAGTTTATATCATGAAAAGTTGATATGTGGTCATGATGTATTAGTGGAAACCCGTATATGTGCAGTGATGTGTTGAATGGATAAAATTAAAAAAGTTGCTATTTGTTTTTTCGCACAGGCTTTTGGAAGATTAGGAGCTTCAGTGGAGAAATTGTCAAAGGTTGTTTCGGAAGAGGTTCCTGGGACTTTATCTTCTCTCAAACTTTCAAGTCTGGAGCTGAATGAATTAACCAAACAACTTAGACTTCTCAGGCAATTACTGTTTTTCTAGCTTAACTTTTGTTCTTTTTGGTGAATACTGGCTTTTGCTGCTATTGTTAGTCAATATCTGATGATTTATGTCAATGTTTGGAGGTAGGCATAAAATTACTGGTGTTCCTATGGGAACAAAGAGCATGAACACTGTCAGATCAAAATCCTCTCGCAAGAAGAACCCAGCATCGTAACATTTCCAACGTTGAGTAAGGCTTTTATGCTCTGGAACTGAGCTTGCTTGGTTTGGTTGAATGGGAATCACAGGATAGATATACAGCATTTTCAGGCATATGGTTTCGGTTGAAAATTGAAATTACAGGTTTATACTGAAATATAATCCCAAGGAACTGTTGGTCTTAACTTTGAAGCTGATATTGCAAAATAACGAGTAAGAAGCTCTGTGCTAGTTTCTATGCTGATCCTGAGGAATAGTAATTTACTAGTATTGACTTAATAAGTTGGCTTATTTGATGTAAAGCATTTTCAGCCACATGCTTTCTGTTGAAAATTGAAATTAAGTTTATACTCAAATATGATCCCAGGCAACTGTTGGGCTTTTAACTTTGAAGCTGATGTTGCAAAATAATGAGAAAGAAGCTCTGTGCTAGTTTCTCTGTTATCCTGAGAATTAGTAATTTACGGGTATTGACTCCATAAGTTGGCTTATTGTGTTTTCTGGGTGTGTTATGTGAACCATTTGTTGGCATATGATATTGTGCATTAATAGTAGTTTCTTACATGTAAAACTAGAGTGTCTATCATGATGTCCATCTTGAAGCATTAGATAAGTAAACATTTGGACCATTGGTTCAATATATAATTCTATTCAAGCAGAATTTGAATTTCACTTTAAGAAAAAATGTCATAAATATGTTTACAGTTTTGCAAACTTCTTTAACGAATCAGCAGCATCTTTTGCATGAACTGGGACAGGCATATTGGTTACTAGAGTTACTCTAGAAGATGAAACCAAGGATCTGTTTTGTGAATTTGAAGGATCAATCTTCCAGAGTCTCACCTCCCACACCTGCCACAGATAAAACTGCTGTGACATACATTTCTCATATTTGTAAGCCTTAGCAACAATAAAGTAATTTAATGAACATGGTCTTTTCTTTAATGTCTATTATGGATAGTATCTAGCCAACAAAATGTTTACTCATTACTGAGATAGCAGATTGTAGAGGCCCTTGTCAAGCTGAACGAAGCTAGGAATGTCTATAAGGCCAGGGAAAAACTTGTACACATACATTGTTCTCTCATTTCATCGCAATCAACTCCTTGTGGGGATCAGTGGGATGTGATTTGCCATCAAGATTCACAATTTGTAGCTTTTGTAGAGTGTATTGGTGATTTTATTTGTATTCGCATCTCTAATTCTAGCATTAGTTTACCCAACATTTAAAAAATGATGAGATAATTCATCATTTTTTTACTTTTAGTACTTGTACCTATTGCCTAATAACTTTTACAAGAAAATATAACCGTAATAACTGACATAGTACTCAGATGATTTTTTTTTTTAAATTATGTTTAAATTGTAATTAAAAACGAATGTACATCAGTTTTGCTCCTAAATGTTTTTGCTTTAAAAGAATTCAGTATTAAAATTGAATAACATTGAATGTTTTTTAATTTTATAAATTATACATAATATGTTTTATTGCTAATTTTAATAATATACCAGTCTATAAAATTTTAAGTTTGAGTTCTTATTTTTTTTAAAATTATAACAGTATTGAATTTTATATAATATATTAAATCTTAACAATAGAATATAATGTATTAAGTACGAGTTCTTAATTTTTTAGATTGTAAAATATTAATATACAAACAAAAATAGATAAAAATGTGTAAAACTGAGGTTTTATAGTCTTATTAGAGTAAAATCTTCTAAAAGTTTAATGCAAGTTGTTATATTTGGAATACAATACTTTTATATCGTATATGTTTGTATATGTTCCAAAAACAGTGTGAACGAATGCTGTGACGTATTCACCTATTAAGAGGCTCTACCTTTCTAACTTGCCTAAAATATCATAAAAACATGCAATAGGTGAATACAACCACTGCAATGTGATCTTATCGTGACAAGAAAAAAAAAAAACTAATTGGATTCATTGATAAGAGACAGAAGTCCACTACAAGTGTAAAATAATAATGAAAAGCTTAGCCTGGCACAAAAAATATATATTTAAAAAATTAAAATACACACAAGAGTTTGGCATAAATTTTTGTTTCATAGATAAAATAATATGATTGAATAAAAATTACTAAATAATTCAATATAAATTCATTATTAACTTTAATATATTACAACTATAAAAAGTACTTTAACTAAAAAATGGGTTAAACAACTCTATATTTAACAATGAATAAAATTATGCAATTAAATTATTTCGAGATTCTCCATTAATGAATTTGTTATTATTTTAAATGTTTGATTCTGTTTTATCTCATTTCATTATACTATATCATTTTAATTGTTGTTTGTTTCACAAATCAATAGTGCATTAAATAAGACTACTTCTTGTGAAACGCCCTTGGTGACGCACCCTTTTTGGAAGGAATTGGAAGGAGTACAACAAATGCTATATATATATATATATATATATATATATATATATATATATATATATATGTAGATATATATATATATATATATATATATATATATATATT
>Ga0099825_1004158_pt1 | contig 19057 bp, 6 predicted proteins | sample SiratroredBW_FD_76838 | JGI IMG/M metagenome (GOLD analysis project Ga0099825, IMG submission 76838) | Root nodule microbial communities of legume samples collected from California, USA - Siratro red BW | ecosystem: Host-associated > Plants > Roots > Nodule | place: USA: California | collected... | reverse complement strand
TATATAAAATTTTCAAAACTAAAAAATATTAAACATTTCAACAATTAATTTTTCCAAAGAACTACGTAACCCTGATTCTTCATCCCTGATGGAGATACGTAGGAGCAAGGTCAAACCTTGTCGAGCTCCCTAAAATAAAAAAAATATTTTGTTTGTTTTATCTTAATCTCTTTCTTGGGAAAATAAATGTTTCTTTTAAAAAATTACACTCAGGTTACTTATTTAATTAAAGGTACCGTCTTAGGACGGATGTTGTGGGGTGCTAATACCTTCCCCACACGTAACCGACTCCCGGACTCTAAATCCAGTTTTGTGAACTTGCCTTATCCTGTTTTTGGTTTTCCATAGTTTTCCGTTAATAAATTATGGTGGCGACCCCTCTGTTTTATTTAAAAAAAAATTATAGCTTTGTTCGTCATCACCGTTGTGACTCCGGTTGCGACAGTTTGTAAAGTTGACAAGCATAATCTATACATTCAAGAGTGTGGTAACATGATCAATTTCGATGACACAACAACCTCCTTCGTTTTTATTAGGAGTGTCTCCCTCAAAATGTTTTGAAATATCATTCTCCTACGAATGTGAAAATTAGTGGGTTCTACTTTTTGGTAGACATCCCTAATGTTGCCCTTTATCTTATTTAGATGCCAAGGTGAAAGAAGCTCATAGTACACAATAAGCACTTGCCCGTTTGAAGGCAATAAAAGTTGAATGTCTTCAAGTTAAAGTTGAAACCAAGGTTAAAGCTTGAGCATCGCTAAATCCTAGGTGACACACAAGCGAAGTCCAAGCCAAAGCATTAGAAAATGCTAAAGCTTTCTCTCTTCAGCCTTAACAACAATCACCTCCTCCTAGTGGTCCAACTTGCTTACGTCTTGTTACTTCCACATTAAACACCAACTATGCTACAAGTGACATGGTGCAATCCATGTTGAATGAATATGAGGAGTGTTAAATAACAAATGATGGGCAAATGACAACATTTTTAGCTGAGCATATGCTAAATTTGATGAATCTTTAGCAAGCTTAGTGTCTACCACCTTTACACCTTCCACCCTTTTAACCACCACCTCAACTCAAACAATCTTTTGTCCTTATACCTTCTCAACCACCACCACCACTACCGAATTTGCCATAATTACAATGATAGTTGATGCCCCCACCTTTTGCTTGTGATAAAAGGGGGAGAAATTATAAAATTTTGATTGTTATGTGCAACATACTTTAAAATAATCTGATACAATTTTTGTTATATTTATACATACTTGTTACATAACATAGATTAGGTACATATTTTTTTTCATATGATTCAAACATGTATAAACCATCTTTTCATTATTTTCTTTGTTATGAAATTATTATGATTTGTGGTACATCTATCATTGTCAACATCCAATTTCGTCCTGACAAATAAAAATTATTTTTACAAATAAAAAAAAAGAGATAAAATAAAAAAATAAGAATAAGAAAATAAAACTTTTTAACATATGTTATTTAGTTTCTTTGTCATTTAGGATAAATAATAAAAGAACTTTGACTTTATAAATAAGGTTTGATTAAATAATAATAAAAAATAAGATAAAATGAAATTTGTAAAAAAAAAAATGATAAAACAACAAAAGAAGGTGTTGGGTCTGTCTTAAAATAAATTGAATAGAAAATTAAGTGAACGGAGGTTCATTTATAAAAATAGTTTTGATCCAGGTTGATAAAAAAAAAGATTTTCTGAAGCCCAATTTACTAAAAGGTTGTTAGAAATAAAAAAATTACTATTTATACCTCACTTCTCTATTAATTGTTATAAGCAATAATGTTCTCAGCTCTTCACTGTCCATTTTTACTGTCCATTCACGTTTCTGTAGCTTTAGTGCCCTTTCAATTCTTTTAGTTAGTGTTTGACAGATTTTATCTCTTGATTAAGGGTTGTAAATGCACCCTTTTCAGCTCTTTGCCTTCTTTCATGCTAATTGCATTAAGCCCTCATCCTTATCACATTCAGCCATTCCTGACTATTCACTTTTTTAATAATAAAATATAATCATACAGTCCTAGAAAGGGAGTTAATATAGGGGTTGGAGTAATTGATTTTAATTAAGAAACAATGATGTTCAATTTTACTATGGAAGATGAATGGATTATCAAACAAATATATAAAAGATGATATAGAAATTGGAAGGGACAAAAAATAAAGGAAGAGATAGAGAAATTAAGAGATACAGATAATACATAGAGATACATAGAAATTTAGAGAAAAAAAAGATATTGGAAAAAAAAATCTAAGAGTCCAGTAGAAACCAGAAAAAGGAAAAGAAAAGGCTAAATTGGGAGTCTTCAACGGGTTAGTGTTCTTCCTTTAATTATGCTCTTTTTCCTTTAATTTTGTCCAGATTCTGCTCTGTCATATATTTTCTGTATTTCTTGTGTTTTGTTTAACCTTGTGCACTGCATCAGTGTCAATGAGTAATTAGTTTGCAAACATTGTTAAATTAATTTTAATGATCACAATAAATTATTATACCTGCTAGATGATTGCTGCTACTGGCACGATCATGTAGATGTTTGATATGGTTGTTGTTACCACATCGATCCTGAGATTATCTAATTGCTGCACTTTTTGTACAACTAGTATTATTCATCTGGCAGATCTGGCTGCTGCTAGCACGATCAGTAAATCCCAATAAAAAAAATATAGTAACATTAGATATCATTAACCTAGGAACAGAAAACAAACACAAAACCCCAAACCAGAATCAAAAATCCCTAAACTCAAAACCCACAGAAATCCTCAGAACGAATCCAAAGACTCACTCCAAAGAACACCAAACAGTCTTTCTCGAAAAAACAACACTAGTTAATCAAAAGCCGGTCCAAAATCAGTAGCAAATTCAATTCTAGAAAGTTAATAATCCCAACTCCATAATCGAATATAGGATAGCCGAAGTCCCCAATTCGAAAATTTCCAAACCTTTTACCAAAACATAAACTATTCAGAAATAGGAATCCACCCAAGCAACCAATCTAGAAACAGAACCTAAGGCAAAGAAGCTCCTGTTCCCAATTTAAAAAGCCTAACATCAACTACCCCTCACGAAACCATATAGCCACAATAAAGAACAAAACCCAAATAATCATTACAGAACAAAGTAACTCAAGCATCCCATTATAATCCTTTCTACCACGGGTTTTAAGTTTCATTATTTATTTTTAATTAATCTTCCTGTTTTTATGTTGTATATGTTTTTTTCTAATAACAAAAATAAAAGTAAGTTAAGAAAAGAATAAAAAAAGCCCTTTTTTATAAACATAAACTTTTAAAAATAAAATATTAGATTTAAAATATTTTTTTTAAATAATTAAAAAATATATATAACATTTTCAAAAATAAAAAAAACATTTAATTAACAGTTTTAATTAAAAAATCATCAATCAATTTTTAAAATTAGAACTACGTGATCCTTGATTTTCCTTCTTTGATTTTCCTTCTTGGAAATAGGTAGGACTAAGGTCAATCCTTGTCGGGTTAAAAAAATAAAAAATAAAAATTTTTCTTTGTTATTATTTTATTTGCTGATTGTTCATTCTTAGTTCTACATTTTTTGTAAATATATATTTATTTGTAGCTGTTGTAATCATTATTTTTGGGAAAACTAACATATTGTAAAATAACACTTATTTTTATTCATTTAATTAAAGGTACCGTTTTAGGACGGGTGACACGTAATCAACTCCCGAATCTTGAATCTGGTTCGTAGGCATTTTTTATTTTTGGTTTTTCTATAGTTTTCATATAAAAAGCTATAGTGGCGACTCCATTATCAATTTAAATATTTTTAAGAAATAATTTAAAATCGCCCCGTCGTGATCCGATTGCGACAATCATGATATGCCTTTGTAGTTCCTTTGATGTTGTTACTCCTTTTGTTCAACAAGTGTACTGAGTATTCAAGTAATATAGAAAATAAGTAAGAGTATCATATCCACAAGGAACAAAATTTATAATTGAAAAGTGAAATTGCATCAAAATATTGTGAATGAGAACATATGCAATTAGAATATATTGAATTTGAGTGAATATGAAAAAGTTAAACAAAGTAATTGATAAATGAATTGATGGAATTTATATTGATGAAGATCTTGGGATTGAATTACATTACTCTCCTTCTTATACACTCTTGGTCAATTGTCGTTAACATCATTTCTTTCAATTACCATTTTGTGTAAATAAAATTCATTCAAATTGATCCCTCTATAATTGAAATTCATAAATTAAAATACCAAGCTCTGTCCCCAGTTACTTGAATATATATAATCAGCCTTACACACAGTTGTTATAAACAATCATTACATTATAATTCATCCCTAAACTTATACATGCAATGAGTAATACGTTTGGTTCTAAATTCAAAAAGTGTTTTCCAGTCACTGGGAATTATAATATAAATCAATTAATGTTTAAAATGTAAACCAATAGCAATTGATATTGATGATATCACATAATGTCAATAGTGCATTCAAAGTTGAGAAATTACATTCAATCCCAAGAATGAGGAATTTAGCTACTCATGGTAGCCATGGAAAATTACAAGAGAAAAGAAAATAACAATGATCTTCTTTCAAGCATCCGTCAATGAGTGATCTCTCTTTTGACCTAGTTTTTGCATTTTATAGCTTTCTTTCTCTTCTTTAGGTCAACCTGCAGCAGTTATTTCGTAGCATTCAATTTAGATTCTCCATTGCAGCTTTCACGTCTTCAAGTTAGGGCTACACTTGAATATTCTTTAAGTGAGTTTTAGCCCAAGTTATATCCCTTGGTCAAGCCAGAAGTCACTTATGATCTTTCTCTGTATTTTTCCTCTGATCCAGCTTCCTTTTTGCTTTTGCTTTAGACTTTTACCTAATCTCAACAAAATTTGCTCTTGCACCACAAAAACTTATTAAATAGTAAAATGACTCATAAAAGAAAAATAAACTTTGAATTCAAATAAAATTAATCACTAAGTCAACTTAAAAACTCATGAAATTAAACTATAAATTAAAGCTTATCAGATACCATAGAAGCTTTGTTGCTTGATGTTTTAAACTTTGATCTTACATATGCTTTAATGTTTTGTTGTTAAGATGTTTGTAAGATTAAATGACTAGAATAAATGCTCATATAATTCAAGAATAACGAATTTCAAGAATTCTAATAAAATAAATTTTCTTCTCTATCTTAACTTGAAAATATATTTGATCCAATGATCTCTAATTCTTTTCTTGACAAAACTAAGTAATAAAACAACTAGATAGAAGTGAAATGTATGTTTTCTTTCTACAAAATTGATATTATTTGTCATAGGAAGATTGTTAGAGAATAGACAATTAGAAACAAGTCTCTACATGCTTGCCAACAAGTCTTCCTAAATTTCGATGATACCAAATATTATCAAATTTTTGTATATATAACGAGTTTGTCAAGCATGAATCAAACTAAGTTGCTTCAAGTCTAAAATAGACATAGTTTGATGTTTGCTAGATGCCTTTTGAAAAATTGTCAAAATACAAAGGCTAGACAACATGTAAACAGAAGCATAAGAAGTCTCATGAAGTATCACTAGATGATCCAAGTTTGGATATTTTGCAAAGAAGTATTAGGCAACTTATTGAGAAGCGACAAAAGCATGAAGGGCTAGATCAATATCTAAGTTAACAACTCCAATAATATATTGCAAACTCAAGAAGAACATCCACAAGTTTGAAAGATTTGACTCACAAACTTTAACTAAGATCTTGAGACATGCACAACCTACTCTCTTACTTATGTATACTCATTTCAACATGGTTAGTACAATCAACATAGTTGCTTAGATAAAATGTGTCTTTTTATTTATAAAACGAGTATTAAAGTCAAGTGTTAAGCAAAATTCAAAGATATATATTGAAAAGATCTGACATGAAGGACAACATAAAAACATTGGGTCACAACAAATCTTTTTGTGACACCTATAAATAGAAGTTCGCCATGCACGTGAAGACTCGACGAAATGTTATGACAAGCCTTTATACATGCATAAACTTTTATTCTTTCATCCTTTAAAAACTTATAGTGCTTGAGAAACCTGATTTTCTAGACAACTTGTAAAAGAGAGTGCTTAATTTGTATATTCCTAACATTTTTATGAAGTTAGACTTTAGAAAATGAGTGTTTGTATTTCACATCTACTCGTTTGAATGTGAAATCCTATAAACAACACTTTTTAGTTATATAGCCTAAAGAATTTTTGTGTACTTAGCCTAGAGAAAAGTTGTATACTTGTTACTAAACTTAGAGAGAGTTTAGTAAATAGACTAAAGATGTTTTGTCTACACATATAAGCCCAAAGTGGTAGTGACAAATACTTATAAACACTTAATTTTTAGTGGAACCATTTGTAGTTTGCATTAGAGAAGTAAGCATAGCCCAATTTAGGAGTGAGCTAGTATAAAAACTAAGTGTTCATTGTCTTCTTCTATTACTTGCATAATGTTTCTTTTAACTATCTGTAAAACATTTTAAAAAACTATTTATAAGTTGTTTTGTGAAAGAGTGTAACGCCTCTTTTTAAGTCTTAATAAGAAGATTTTTAAAAGTCTTCAATTTAATGTTTTAACTCTGTTCAACTCCTTTTAAAACTAATTTTATACTAAAAAAATTTGACAGACTATCTATTAAATCAGGTTAAAAGTATTATAGTATTATTTAAATACAAATGTGTTTGATGCTATCAATATGCCAAGGAATAGAAAAATTTAATGGTGATGGAAATTTGATTTTATGTAAAAGGCTTTAATTCTTTAAGTTTATTAATTATTTCTTTGTTAGAATAAAGTGCATAGATTTGATTAAACTACAGGAAGGTCTACAAAGTTAGTGTGTTTGTAATTTGTCCACAAAGAATTGGATCTAAAACCTTTTAATGACATTTATTATCATACTTTTGTGAATGTTTTTAGACTCTAAATCTTATGTTAATCATGTCAATGTCCACCTCTAAAATATTAGTTTAGTGGTATGGTAATCCTAACTTTTGTAAAACTTCTTTACTTTTTGTTAATTTTTATTTTGTCTAGCTTTGCTTTTAAAGTGTGCTTGGTGAATATAAATTGTAGATGTTTAGACTTGTTCATTGTAAATATGTTTTTGCACTTTTAGTGAATAATCATTAATTTTATTGCTTAGTATGATGCTGATATTTTCAAGTAAATGAATTGATTTTTATGTCATATATTTTGTTATCCTTAATTTCTTTTTTAATAGCATCATCCCATGAAGCAAAGCAAAGCTTCAAGTAGGAACATGGAATAAGCAATTTTTTTGTTAAAGGAATCGGAGAGGACCTTGCACTTGGAAGAGGAGTGCAATATTAGAGAGATGCAAGAGCATTTAAGTACTTTTTTCACCCTCCATTACACCCAGGAGTCACGTAAGAGTGAGAATATATATCTAAGTGGCACATAACCATCACATTGAGAAAAATACTTATATATAAGAAAATTAATGATTCAAAGACTCATTTACAAGTGAATTATATTCCGAAATTTATTAACCAAGGCTCCTACGGACCAATTTGTAAATTTAATCATTCTTTATATGTGAAAAGTAAATTATATTACAATTATTTAAATTATAATCACAATATAAAAATAATATATAAAAAATAAAGTATTGATGATAATATGAAAATTAAAAATAAACTATATATATACTTACCGTATTATATAAATTAATAAACATATTGTCTACTTTAATTACAATATAAAATTACTTTAATTATTTGAATTCAAATGTTTTATTATATTAATTATCTTAATTAATATTTGTATTCTAATTTTAAACTGGTTATAATTAATAGTTCCTTGACTCCTTTTTAAATATAGTATTTTTAGAAGATTTTTACTTTTATTAAATGTCAGTTTCAATTTAAAGAAAACACGGACTACTCTTTTATTATTTATATTCTTTATTTTAATTTCCTTTACATATATTTTTTATAGTAATGTAGAAATAAAAAAGTTTAATAAATATTGAACTAAAGAAAAAAAAAAAAAAAAAAAAAAAAAAAAAAAAAAAAATTAAAAAAAAAAAAAAAAAAAAAAAAAAAAAAAAAAAAAAATGTCCTCCGTAAGACAACTTGAAAAGAAAGAGTAACAACAATAAAAAAAAGTGAATAATCTAAAAGAAATAATATTTTTCTTACAAAGATTAAATCTAAATTAAGACATATATTTAAACAGAGTTGAAAATATTATGAAATGAAACTCGTAAATAAAAAGTAATTAAATAAAGAGAGAGAAAGGAAGCAAGAGTAAAAGTGACTCTCCCCCGAGACATGTTCTGAAGTCTTCTTCTCTGCTTGTATGCAACGGCCAGACACATTTTAGTCGCGCTGCCCACCTCCGCCTGAAACCGATTCTTGCAGGACAAAGATCCGGGTCGACCCGTCGTAGATCCGATCCGACAAACATGAATATTTTCAGGTTAGCCGGGGACATGACCCATTTGGCCAGCGTCCTCGTCCTCCTCCTCAAGATCCACACCATCAAGTCCTGCGCCGGTCGGTACCCACCCTCTCGCCCATATCAACATTCTCTCTCTCTTTTTTCTTTTTTTCACTTAAGACCTCGTAGATTTGGAATATAATAATAGGTGTTGCTCAAAGGTGCAAAATTTTTATGTGGGGTTGTGTGATTTTATGCTTTACTGTTATGTTTTTTTGTGGCGTTTATTTTGGGGATGGGAATGTTCGGAATTGCTGTGGGTTGTGGAGGAGTTTGGAGGTAAGGTTTTGAAGAGATGAGTGTGGGATTAGAAATATTGTGTGTGGAATTATGTAATTCTTGTTCTTCCCATTGTAATAGAGGGTTGTTGTTGTTCCTTTGTCATGTGGGACTTGGGTTAGTCTCTCATAATATGCCGAATTAAGGTTCGAATCTCTCATTTGGTGTCTGATAGTGTGTTGAATAGGATTGCCTTCAGAGAAGGATATCTACCTGGGGATTTTGGCTAGTCCCCCACAATTGCCGACATTCAGTGTCTGATTGTTTCTGGAATAGGATTGTTTCTAAAGAAATATGTCTTTAGGGAAGTAAAGAAAAAAGTTTGGGACTTGGGCATTGCTTTCAAAGTCTCCTGTTAGGATTGTTGTTGTGGTATGATAAATTTGATGCAATAGTTTTCAGTTTACTGGTTCCACTCATGTTGGATTCTTTAGTGTTTTTTATGATTGGGGGAGTTTGTGGTGCTTTGTTTTTTGGATCATATATTCCTATTCAGTGTACAGAACAGAACTATTATACATATTTTATTGTGAGTAAAGAATCATCTTGCATTTGTTCCCCTTCTTTTAAACTAAGTGAATCGTTGGGGATGCTATCCAAGCATCGAACCCTTATCTTAGAGTGCTACAAGGCTTCTTACCTGTCGTTTCTGAATTTTGAGGTAAGAAGTCTGCTGCTTATGTGGAACTGATATCAGTTATCAATAAACAGTGATGTGAACCAGCAAACGAATCTCGAAGTATGTTTCCATAAGTTTGAGTATCTTTTGGATGTAGGATGTGTTGAAATTAGTTAGACTGACCTTTTGCTTTGTCTATTTCTCTTTGAACAAGAAATGACATGTTTCAGAGCTCTATAATATTGGTGAAATCTGTTAAAGGCCATTATATTGGCATAACTATATGTAGACGAATGAAGAAAAGGGAACTGTTAGTCTTATGTTAGTTATGCAGGACAAAGTGGTCAATCATAATTATGTGTTTTCCTGCTTGCTGTTTGTGTTTCTGTTGTGCTGAAGAGAAATTAACAGGCTAAACCAAAGCCTAACATGTGTAATGATCTCCTTTTGTGCTGCATCAATATGTGTTTTTCCCTATGATGTTTGTGTTTCTACGTAAGAGAAGATAAAAAACTAGTTTATTCATTAGTAGTTGAAGGAGAAGGGAGTAAATTTGAGCAAAAGACCTATTCATTAAAGCAGTATAGACCTACTTAAATGAACTGTGTTTTTTCATTTTGCATATTCAGGCTATTGATTGACTGATGTTTTAAATTACCTTTCATATCTCTTTCGACTCTTGACTTGGGGTGCATCTGATTTGTGTGCAGGTGTCTCATTGAAGACTCAAGAACTCTATGCACTTGTTTTTGCTTGTCGCTACTTAGATATCTTTACTAATTATGTATCTCTCTATAATACTGTTATGAAGTTGATATTCTTGGGAAGCTCATTTTCTATTGTGTGGTACATGAGGTATCACAAGGTTGTTAGGAGATCATACGACAAAGATCAAGATACCTTTCGCCATTACTTTCTTGTATTGCCCTGCTTAGTATTGGCCCTATTAATCAACGAGAAATTCACATTTAAGGAGGTTAGTATGCATCTTCATAATGTTTTGTCTATACCATGTAACTGTTGTGTCACTATTTACATGTCCTTTAGAGTGTTTTTTAAAAAAGCTGATTGTGTGACTTTTGCTTACTTTCTGAAAATACACTTATACATGGTATAGGTGATGTGGACATTTTCCCTGTATTTGGAAGCCGTTGCTATACTTCCTCAACTAGTACTTTTACAGAGAACTAGAAATATTGACAATTTGACTGGACAATATGTCTTTCTTCTTGGGTAAGATATTGAGCTTTATCCAATTTTGAACATTATTATATATTTCCATGATTCCTGTGGTTCATGTTATTTGTTGGAAACGGAATTAGCAGCTGTTATCTGCTTAAGGGGTTTCAGCTTTTGATCATTAAAATCAGTAACACTCTGAAATGTTGATTCATGTTGAGAGAATTGTAGTATTTCATCTGATGTGTGGTACAATTTCCAAAACGTGCTTCTAACTCATTTAGGTAGAGCTGATGCTCACAAACACAAGGAATAACGAAAATTATGAGTTTGCAATAGTGTTGCCAACCTGTCCATTGGCTTCATTATAAATGTGCAATGAGTTTTTTCTTCTACTATGACCATTAGTTAAGACTTAGAAGTTTTAATACCTGGGAGAACTAAGTTCTTACTGGTGAATGTGGTTCCACAAATCTTTTGTCATTTGTTTCAGCAGTTAATTTCAGTTGTATATAATTTCCCTGTGATTTTCTCATGATGATATATCAATGTGCATTTGAATCATTCTTATAACTTGTTCAACTCATTTGCAATTTTTTGTTTGAAGTCCGCAATCATAAGATTAATGTTTATAATCTTCTTGTCTGGTTAAATGCAGTGCATACAGAGCACTATACATTCTCAACTGGATCTATCGCTACTTTACTGAGCCCCACTTTGTCCATTGGATAAGTATGACTCTCTCAATTTTGTTTTATGCTTACTAGTGCTTCTTGCTTCTACACTTATCGTAATTATTAAGTAACTACTCTTCATTATTCAGTATGATACTATGTCCTGTGGTACCTTTTCATTGCGTAGTATTTGAAATTCTCAATACTTGAGATGCCTCTTAATATGCATTTGCAGCGTTGTTCTTTGATGTTCATTTCCTTGTCATACAAAAACCATAAAACAATCTTAGGTTGTGCAAGCCTTTTAAAATATTCATCAAACCCATTGCTGCATGGAAACCATTACTGAAGAACTTTTACTTTGTTCATATCTATAAAAAAAGTATTATTTCTCATGTGTGTGTTTGTGGTTTTATAAACAACAATTTTCATGAAGTTCTTGTTGCTCCACATCTTTGAAGTATTGATTTGGTGCATCCTGTTAATGCTTATGATGTTCAAGAAATATCTTCAATGTTTAAGATAATGTTCAATATTGATATTTCTGATTCATCATATGGGGGTATCAAGCAGTTCAGGTTTTGACACTACTACTTATTTTTCTAAAAGGAATAGAAATTGGAAGCTTGGATTATTGGTCATTTATTTGTACCAAGGTTATAAACAAGAAGATGAGAAAGTTATGGCATTTCCTTTTACTTTTCCCATTGTTGGACAAAAGTAGTGATTGTCTTTACAATTATTCAATATTCATTACGCTGAACCTGAAATTCAGCATGCAAACACCTATATAGAGGTAGGTCTAATTGCTTGCCATGACATGTTACAACACAAAACACGAGAAAAACATTGTGCTGATAACACCGTATCATTTTTTAGACAAAGCAATAAACTAGTCTCTCCTTCCTGTCAAACACTAAACCTTGCCCCCAAAAAGGAAAGATAAAAGGGGTTACCAGAAAATTACTCTATATTCTCAGAAAGTCTTCCTGAATCTCTTTAATGTCTTTTTGCAGCATGGATTTCTGGCCTTGTTCAAACACTGCTCTATGCTGATTTCTTCTATTACTATTTCCAAAGGTTAATTGACCTACTTTTCAGTTCCATTTATTTATGTTAAATTCCTTGTTTACCTGAGTTTTAAGCATTTTAAAATTGTGCGGTGCAGCTGGAAGAACAACCAAAAGCTTCATTTGCCAGCGTGATTGTATTCTTCTGTTCTTGAAAAACAGAGGCCTATATGGACAATCAACAGTGAGAATCCACAAATTTGTCTGGACAGTGGTTTCTGATTTACAATTACCTATTTGTTCGTTCTTGCCACCTCAAATACTACTGTACTAATTACTAGGAAGATTATAGACAAATGGCATCAAAAGACATCAAATTGTTTTGACTGTAATTTGCAATTTTAACTTGAAAAGGTATTTAGATCTAGATTGTGACATTTTGCATATTTTGACACTTTCCTCTTCCCTTTCTTCATTTAACTTGGGTAGTAGTAATAAAGATAAAGATCTTTCTGTTAAACACTTTTGAATTTGCTTTCATAGTAAATATAGTATAGGTAATTGTGGTGGAGGATTTTAAACAGGTGCAACCTTATGTGACTAATTATCTGAAATTATTCGAAAATTTGACACTTATTTGAAACTTTGGAAAGCTATCATCCGGAACATTATCGAACTTGATGGATCATTCATCTTTACATGTTATTCTAATAAAAAGACATAACATAATAAATTTTTTTATTCTAATAAAATAGTTGTATATATATTCTATCTATTTAACATAATGCATGTGGTGATTCAAATTTTTAAAAACTTGACAGAATATTCCCGTTTTCTTCAAATAATTGATCTACCAATTTGTACCAAATAACGAAAGTATCTTCAAAGAAGTTAAAGAGATAAAGGTTTAGAAAAATTGTAAAAGAAGTGGGAAAAAATATTTCATAAATATTTTATACTTGTTCACTTTCATCTTGAAAATTAGGTTTAGTCTTTTACAATCAATTAATGATAACTAATTACAAGATTGTATTACATGTCCATTTTGATAAACTCGATATCAATGATACTCTCAAACGCTATCAGAGACATTTATATGCAAGAAAATTTGTTAGAAACCTAATGTAACGATTTCCCTTGAGACATTTCATCTCAAATATACAACCCCAGAAGCGAAACACAAGAACCAACTATAGATTCTTTACACAAAATTATAAGAAGAAAACAGCAAAGACTAAACCTGAAGAAGCTTGAAACTCATTAGATCATTCAATGATTAGAGAAATGAAGTTATAGTTGAAAAACCTTCTTTTTGTTTCATCATAAAATATTCTACCTCAACATTCTTTAACATGTAAACGTAAATTATTTCAGAGTCTTTATAGCATTTTGAAATCTCTCATATTTTAAGTATTTATGTTATCTGGTATTACAAATGATATAAACTCACTTTATATTTATAAGAATTCTTTATATAAAAAATTGTAATTAGTTACATTGATTATTTAATTTGTTAGAAAATGTCCAAATTTTTTTTTAAGTTTACTTGATTATCCGAAATTAATTCAACAAATTCACTTAAATCATTTATCACATAAACAAATCATTTATCACATAAACACAAATGATAGATGTACTATAGAGTAGGCCGATCACTCCAACCAATAATAATTGCATAATTCGCATGTCGTAGCCTACCGAGTAGGTACCAGTTGTGTGTTAACTGACTGAGTACTGTCCGGTACAGCCTTACAAATTTGATACACTACTTTTTGTGACCATTTGACATGTGACATCAATAAAATAGTCACATGGCGATCATTAACAGGGACACTCCATGAGTAAGTTGGGCCTTCAGTCCCTTCACTTGAAGGCCCATCCAAACCCTATAAAAGGAAAGGTAACCTCAAGAAAAGGTATTGTTAATTCTATCCTACACACCCTGCATTACTCGGACCTTTACTGACTTGAGCGTCATAGTGCATGCAGGACCCCCACTCAGGATTGTGAACGTTTGAAGAACTTGAGGCGGGTATCCAGACTTTTAGACCTCAAAAGGCGACTGAGCAACAGGCAAAGATCACAACAACGGAAGGCGACCGAAGACATTATTATTGTTGGAGCTAACCAGTCTCTTGCAAGAGCAATAGCAAATAAAGAACACCTTATTCTAGTTGGTGGAAGCTAAACAATCAAATAGGAAGAAAGGAGAATCATACACAAAAACTTTAATGTAATTCGATTAAAGCATTATTATAATCTAATACTTTTTCTCTTAGCAAAGTCTCATTCAGATATAACTTAAAATTATCTTCTACTAAAGGTATGCGATCTTATTCATAGAACAAATACTGTTATAACTCACACACATGAAAGATATCTAAGACTAACAAGTGGGACACATGAATATCGTTTCTAGTTTCAAAATAAAATAGTTATTAGACTATAAAATCCATGTCTGTAGATGATGTTATGAGATTAGATGTTATGAGATTAGATGTTGTGAGATTAAATGATCTAGTGTGATAGTCAAGGAACCTTAAAGACTAGATTTATGGAATCATTCTTCACACCAAGGGAGTTAAAATCGAGATTTTGAGTAGGATCATGGAGAGTTCATAAGATCGTAAATCGTAAAATCGTAATACGAATCGTAGATTTTATTTTTTTTAATATATAAATATATATAATAATAATAATTGTGTAAAAAAAATAAATAAATAAGAAAAATTAAAAAAAAGTATTTGAGGAATGATTTAACCTTGATACAAAACTATTTAAGTTTATTACATGAAAAGTAATTAAGTAATTAAAAAAATTAATTGATGTGTTAGATATATTATGAAGGAGTAATAACAATGTAAAACCTATGTAAAAACATGTAGTACCCAAATGAGATCTAAATTAAAGTCACCAACTCTATAAACACAAACCAAATATATACACATAACTAATGAATTCATTTGTTAATACTTCATCAAACTTAAGTCTACAAACTTTGACAATACTTAATAAAACTTAAGTTCATCTAATATAAATCACTCATATTAAAATGAAAACTAAAGGAATCTTCATTAGTTTTATGAAGCACATCAATAAGAACATTCTCCTCCTCTAAAGTTGGGATGGCAAGAACATCATCATCTTCCACACCACCTTGGACTTGACCTTCAACCAAGTGTTCATCATCTCCATTTGAATTAAGAGTATCATTTAAATCTATAATGTCAAAGTGTGTGAGTTGTAGAGTGTGATTTTTTTTTTGCTAATAAGGAGAAGTCCAAGAAAATCTTGTTAGTGTATGCTCTAATGACTTTGGATGTATGAGTGTGAAGAGTGAACAAAGACTCTTCATTTTCCTTAATTAATAATTTTATTTTAATTGAATTTGAAATAAAATCCAATCAAGAAGTAAGAAGGAGGAGTAAACTTCAAAGACTCTTTATTTGCCTTAATTAAATTAATTTAATTTTATTTTAATTGAATCTGAAATGAAATCTAATCAAGAGAAGTGAATTGTGCAAAACAATAGTGCAAAACAACTCTTCATTTGAAATTGGTGCAGAGAAGTTAAAAAGACTTTTCATTTGAAATAGGGTTGGAATGAGGAGTAAAGGTGAAGAGACTCTTTATTTTTATTTTTTTTAATTTTAATTGCATTAATACATTAATTTTGATTAGGTGGTGTTAGGTGACAACACATATAACAATGTCAAAATTTAATTGCATTAATTTTGAATGAAATTAGACTCAAGAAGGTGAACAGTTTGATACATGAAAAAATCGCGATTAGACATTTTTACGATTTTGTTGACTATCTGTTTTTTATGAGTAAACTCTCGATTTTAACTACCATGCTTCACACTAAATCAAATACAATAAAGAACACATGATTTCTCACCTAGTTTATTATACCTTATGTAATCAACTATCTCAATTGTAATAGATTTATAACAAAGAGCATATATGATTTTTAACCTAGTTCAATTTTACTTTATTAAATTGACTAAGATTCAAAATCATGGTTGTACATCTTATCGTAGTTTATTGGAATATATATCATTTGTTATGGAGTTTGTGCAATCTAGTACTTCAAAGAGAATGTTTTCATGATGTATTACAAATTGAAGTTGTAATTGATTACATAAGAATATTAAGTGTAGGAATGACTCCAGAAGGGGGCTGAATGGAGCTGAACTCAATTTGCTGTAAACAAAACCACCAAGCAAGATTGTCCAAGGCAATAATATATAAGCACAGATGAAACATTTTTATACTGATTAACCCTAATCTCTTGGGCTACGTCTAGTTCTCCCTTGAATAAACAACCCTCACGCCGAGACTGTTCAACTTGTACATGAAACTATATATTAAGGGTGGTCCGATAACAACCTGATAACAGGTGATTTGATAGGCCCAACAACGTTACTAGGATAGACTTTGATACCATATTAAGAAGTGAACTTTAAGCTTAACTCAACCTTACAAAACCAACTTAAAAGGTAAGGTTTGCACCCACTTATATCCTTTTGAAAGACCTTATGTCTAGTCTAGTGGATGTGAAATCTACAACCGTTACAACAAGTACACAAACCTCTCCAGGTTTACAAGAAATACACAAACCTGTCCAGGTTATAACAAGTATACAAACCTCTCCAAGTTACATAGAGTAACCTCTCCATGTTACAACGAGTACACAAACTTTTCCATGTTATACTAGTCTCAATCTTTCCTTGAGATCAAGACTAACAAAAGTGAAAAATTACACAATGCTTTCGCACAATCCAAAAATCTAAATACTTAGCAGATTGACAATAGACAATCACTAGATACTCAAATTTTTTTCTCAATATCTTTTGCAATATATTTCTCTTTTTCTTGTCCTCTTCGACTTGAAATTGTTATTCTATTTTTAGCTTTTCAAAAACTTTGCTCTTGGAATGATTGGAATATCTTGACCATCTCATGTAATGAATCTCAAGCTAAAAATATCTATTTTTTTTATTAAGACTTAATTTTGCTGCACTTTATTTTCTCTCACATCAATTTGAAACCATTTTATATCTTTATATATATATATATATATATATATATATATATTAACATCTCTATTATTCCAATTTCAATTAAAATGAACCAGCAGTAGCTTTTTGAAAGAAATCACAATTTTATTTTAAGCAATAACTATTATAACCCATGTTAATTAGTTTCCATTAGAAAGCAAAGATAAGCACTTATTTGCAGCACCTTAGTTAGGTTCATTTTTGAATTGTTTCTGTTAAAATTTTAAAACTGTTGCAGTAGTTATTTTATCCAAAATAAAATATTTGAGCACCAAAAATAGTTTTCAATCTTTAGATAGATGACTTGAAAGAAAATATTCAGTTGCAGTAATTTTTGAAAACAAATTCCTTAAAGCATTGCTTATTAATTTGATTCAATTCAAATTATTATGCAAAAAATTATATAACAAATGAATCAAACATGTTAACAGTAAAATAAATATGCAATGTTATTTAATAGAAATTAATCATATATATCCTTTTTATAAAAAAATCCATGTATTTTATCAAATTTTGAAAACTTACTGTATAATAAAATTAATCCTTGAATGCTACCATCCAATTTTTAAGTATCTGATTTTAATCTTTAATTAACTACATATCCCAATAATTTGAATTTTGAACCATAGAATAAATAAAGATAATAATCAAAGGCTTTAGAATATATATATTCAAGTTAAAAAAACCAATTTTCATTTTTTGAAGAAACTTTTCTCCAATTACTTCTATCATCTAAGTAGTTAAAATCTAGATCTTAATTGTAAAATTGTAAGATTTTATATATATATATATATATATATATATATATATATTATTTGTTATTCAAATTTCATGCATGATATTGTAAAAGTAAGATAGTAAAGATTGTGTGGAAAAATTTGTAAAAAACATGTGATGGTGATCTTTTTGGTACACTGACTATTCACCTTCTTTTTTCACCTTCTTTTTTCATGAATGAATTCATTTAAAACCTAATTTTAATTAAATATTAATGTAATTAAAATTTTACCTTCTTAAGTGTTGACTGTGGCAATACCATTCAATTAAAACTAATGTAATTTAAATTAAAATATAAATTTTAAATCCAATTAACAATTCATAGTCTTATACACCTTTTATCTCATTAAATGAGTTTAAATCTTATTAAAATAAATTACCATCCAATTAAAATTAATAGAACTGAAATTCAAAACAAATTTTAAACCTAATTAAGAATTAAGAATATTTTGTATTACACTGGTCATATTCTTAATTGAATTGAACAATTTCAATTAAAATAAAATCAAAGAAAGTCACTCTTAGCATCTCTTTTATTTCTTTATAACATCTTTAAAATATTTTTTATTTTTTTACTTAGTTTCTCTACAGGTTAAAATAATGTGATATATATATATATATATATATATATATATATATATATATATATATATATAAAAAAAAAAAAAAATATATTTTTTTTATTTATATTTTACTTTATTTAATTTTTTATACTCTCTCTTATTATTTTTTTAATTTCTCTTATTTATTTATTTATTTATTTACACAGATATTATATATATATATATATATATATATTTATATATATATATATATATATATATATTAAAAAAAAATAAAATCTACTATTTGTATTATGATTTCACGATTTACTATCTTATGAACTCTCCACGATCCTACTTAATATCTCGATTTTAACTATATATATCACAATAACAT
>Ga0099825_1004157_pt1 | contig 19057 bp, 6 predicted proteins | sample SiratroredBW_FD_76838 | JGI IMG/M metagenome (GOLD analysis project Ga0099825, IMG submission 76838) | Root nodule microbial communities of legume samples collected from California, USA - Siratro red BW | ecosystem: Host-associated > Plants > Roots > Nodule | place: USA: California | collected... | reverse complement strand
CTAAGTGGTTAGCTCAGTTCAAATAAGTGGTTCGTTGTGTGTAGTTTTGGAACACACACGTGTCTGAGGGGTGAAAACACTAAGTGGTTAGCTCAGTTCAAATAAGTGGTTCGTTGTGTGTAATTTTGGATTACACACATGTGTCTTAGGGGTGGTAGGTTTAAGTGGTTAGCTCAGTTCACCTAAGTGGTTCGCTGTGTGTAGTTTTGGAACACACACATATCTCGGGAGTGGAAGGTCTAAGTCCAAAAAAATATGAAAAAGAATTTGTGATTTAAATTGGATCACTGTTTTTTACTCTCGTCTATGACCTAAAGCCAAATATCTTTTATGAAAGAATTCTTTCGGTCCATAATTCATGAAATAACAATTATATTATAAAATATTATATATTAAATCATTATAACTAAAATTAAATTAAATTTCATTAATATGACTTAGGTTTTAAGAAACATTTAAAATTGATTTAAATATAATTTTTTAATGGATGGATAATCTCTGAGATTGAACCAAACAGTTTGTTTTGTCACTTGTACTCATAAGAGTATATCTTATGGTAATTGTGGTAAGGTTCCTATATATACTCACTTATCGGACACTCAAATTCTAATTTATAATTCATACAAGTTATTATTAAGGTTAAATAACAATTCAGAAATAAAACTCAATTATCTCTAATATTATCTTCAGTGTTATTAGATTATAAGAATATGACATATATAAAAACCTTCACTTTGCATGGTCCATTGGAAATGTTGTTCCTTTGCATTTCACAAAATTATTTTCCTGGAAAAAGATATACTTCAGTGAACTCTATAATCTTTATACCTAAAAACTATTAAGAGTCACTAGATGATGCAGAATACACTTCTTATTTTAATCAATTTCACTGAATAATTTTATGCGTCTCAATAAATTTTGTTAATACTAAATTGCATATTAGGGATATTCCCGTGACACTGGGAAAACTCTTGCTATTTACTGAACTACAAATGAGTGATAACTCTTGTGAGTTGGGTGCCTCACAGAATGCATTGATTATCAGTTATCATATACTCTCAGGAAATACGCCCACCATCCCTGGCTGGGAATAAGTCCTGAAAAATGATCGATACCAAACTCAAGACATGGCCCCATAAAACTTCATGTTATAAACTCAGCAACACATTCAACACATTGATAAGAGCAACCAAAACAAATGTCGAAATTTGAGCAAGTAAGCAATCCTCAACCAAGTTGCATCCGCATTACTAACATAGCAGGGGACAAAAATGACTGGTCCATAGCAAGTGAGATTGATTAATGATTGCGTAAATAATGTTAAAAAATAATCTCCCTTCATTAGATCGCTGAGAACTTCAGAGAAAGGATAAAGAAGAAGAGCACAACTAACTAGTCAAGGCACCCTAAATTTTCAATTTCTATTTCCAAAAAAAAAAAAAAGATATCGCTTCAAAACTCCAAGCAACAAGGATATTCTTTGTCCGGAGTCTTCACTTAACACTCAACTGAACAGACGCGGAAGAGATTTCGAAGCCACACCATCTCATACTTAATTAGCCTTATTGATCTCTGGTTTAATGGTCTTATTCTGCCGTGTGTTCTCAACCTTTTTATCATCTCCACCTTTAGCATCTCCATTTGAGGAATGATTCTTTAGAACCATTGAAATATCTGCCTCAGAGGCTCCTGCAAGCTTAAAGCGTTCAGTTGCAGCATCCAGGTTTTCCTTCCATCCACTCATTCCCAATTTGAATTCGACTTGGGATCTTTCAAAAAGCATATTACCCCAGAAGAGGTGAATTTGAGATCTCATGACAGCTGCTTGCTCAGCAGCTTCTTCTGGAGATATATCACCCTGACCTCCAACAGTAGATGACTCACCTTCAGTAGCACCTCCTTGTTTCTTTCTTCTTCTCAATAATTCATCTTTCTTGGTTGCATTTGGGTCCTTTAGCTCTTTTGCTCTCTGCTCCTCTAGTTTCTCCCACATATCTGTTGCTGCTTTCATCTTCTCTTCTGCGCTGTCAAAAAGGTGAAGTGTCTCCTTAGAATCCCAACCAGATAGATCTATCTTCTTAGCAAGTGCAAAAGACCAATGAAGTTTAGCCATTTCAAATTGCTGCTGCCCCAGAGCCAACAGTCCCTCATAAAAGTCTGATTTGATCGAGAGTGCTTCCTCGTACTTCTCTCTTGCCAAAGAATACTTTTCCTTGACCCATTCATAAGCAACTTGAAGCTGCTCTGCCACTACCTCTTTCCCAGCTGACTCGTCCAAGGGGATTCGCTTCCTAGCTGCACACATGTGAACATTACCCCAGTTGAAGAAAGCTAAAGCAGCAACCTCCTGAAACTTTGAAGCAGCCTTGTCAAATAGATCCTGGGCCTCCTCGCTAGTTACTGTCTCCTCGAGTGCCTCAGAACAAAGCTCCATCCCAAGCTCATGCAAGTCAATATGAGCATCTGGATCAATACCAACATGTGAGCGGAAAAGTTGAGCAAACTCAAACAACCAATCATCCATCTCCACCTCTTTGCTTTCAGTATCTCCAGTGGCTCCTGGCTTTTCCTTTGGGGCATCCTTCTCTATCTTATCAACCTCACTATCAGGAACTTCAGAGACGGATTCCCCAAGGGAAGAATGAGATCCGCTCTCATCTCCCTTGACCCCTTCATTCTCAACAGGTTTTTCTTCCTCTTCTTCCAATAAAGGTGGCTCCTGCTCCGGACTAACTTCAACAATATGCAGTCTCAGCATTGAAACAGAATCACTTTTAATTTCCCCAAGTTCTTTGAGGATATGGCTATCAACACTAGACTCTGCCAGCCTGAGTTCATCAGTAGAGGTTATAGTAACCAGATCACCATCGCAATCCTTATATTTGATCAGAACAGAACTTGACGAAGGAAATCTTTTCCTCACTACATCCCTCAGTACCCTAAAGTTGCAATTGGCCGGCATCTGTGCCAGCCTAATGTCATGATCATAAACAAGCTTCAACGGTCTCCACAGAGTTGCAGCCTCAGAACGCTGCCCATGAATGGCCGATGACTGTTCCTTGTGGTCATCCTTTCCAGGGTTATGTGGCTTCGGAGAACCATTTGAAGGCTTCAACACCAGTTTTGGCATGTGGGACTTGCTATCAGAACCATTTTCAGTCGGCAAAACCGGTTGTGCCTTGCTGTCTAGCTTGTTATTATTAGGCAACACAGCAGATCCAACTGCTGAATTGGCTCCCTTCTTGGCCACAGGACGGGCTGGCAAACAAGGCCCCAATCCAGCAATAGGGGCGCCACGGACGGCGGAAGCGCCAAGAGCAGCCGGAGAGGGTCGACTTTGGAGGTCCTGCTGGGCTTCCTGGCGCGGGCCCAACGCAGTCCTCAATCTCTGGGCGATCTCCAAAGCATCACGGTTACTAGGATCAGCACCCAACAAGAACTGCACATCCTGCACAGCCATTTCATACTTCCCAACAGCCTCGAAGGCCCGGGCCCGGCGAAGAAGGGCCCGGACAAAGCGGGGCTGGACCTGAAGCGCCATGGTGCACTCAGCAATCACAGCTTCATAATCTATGGGCTTCATCTGCATCAAACACGCCGCCCTGTTACTGTGGAAAACGGCTCTGTCAGGGTGCGTTTTGGGGGTTAAACGAAGAGCACTCTCGTACTGTTCAAGAGCACCCGCATAGTCCTTATTCTGGAACCTCTTATTCCCTTCCTCTTTCATCTCATTCGCCTTCTTCAAAAATATCGACGAATCCAACAACTCCGACCCTCCATTAGCCGTTGGGACACCCACACCTGAACCCGAATTATCAACCACACCTTGGTTTGGGTTCGAACCACCCTTCTTTCTTCTACCCCCTGATTTCCCCATGTTATTGCCCTTCCTACGCGTCATTATTAACCCAATTCAAATCAACAAAAACTAGAACCATCGTTGCAATGAACCTAAAGGCCAAATTAACAGAGACATAGGAGAAATTGAAAAAAAGAAAAAACAAGTTACCGCTTACCAGTGAGAAGCCGCACGAAACGAAAACTGGGCCAAAAAATTGGATAACCCGCTTCAGTAGAAGACTCTAGAAGAAGAAAAAGAAGATAGCGTGTGACAATGAATAAAAAAAAGGTGGTATGGTAGCTTAGTTTTGTTAGTTCAATTGTATTTGTTGGTTTTGAGAACCGGCGTGTGTCTGAAACCCTAGATAGCTTAGTTCCTTATCACATGTACGTTCACTGTTTCTTCCTTATTCTCAACCCTAGGATCTGATGAATCTGTTGTTGACCTTCGTAGGGTTTAGAGGTATTTTCGTAAATAAAAGAAGGAGGAGGGGTAATTTTGTCCAGTGGTAATGACAGGTTAGGGTTTGTATCGAAATGACCACTCTATAAATTGCGCCTAAGATTAACTCTTTGTTTCAATCTGCATAATATGTTGTCGCCGGCGGAGGACAACCGGGTTAGATGAATAAGATTGTCGTAGTTGTTTGTATTGCTGCGATAAATCATGAGTGTTTCGATTTCTGTTTTTTGTTTTTGATTTCATGGAACGAAAATCCTCAATCGGTTTCTATGAGAATGAAGAGACTGTTGAAAGTGTCTCTGCCATTTTTTCACATTGAGGTATAAAAATGGGCGAGTCATCGTTTCGGTCGCCCTTTCTGTGGTTGGCGAATCGATTGTTCCTCGTCTACATACTTTTTCTCTTGTTTCTTTTTTATCAGTTCATTTTTCTTTGTTTTTCTTTGCCCATGCTTTGATTCAAAAAAACGTTATTGTTAAGCACATTTTGTTTTATTGGATTTGACCGTGGTAGAGATAATTGTTTGATTCGCAACTATCATCATCATCATTTTCACTTCCATTCGGGAAAAATAACAGATGGATTTTTTAATCAATTATTTATTCACATAAATCATTGTATTTCATTCACCTTTTTTTCTGTTTCTTTTGTGTTTTCTTAGAATTTCTGGTTCTATCTTTTATTCTCTTGTTATTCTTTTGATAATTTGTCTCTTGATGAATAAATACATGACCACTCTTCCTTATTTTGGCTTGAGAGAAGACAAAAGAGATTAATAATATTATAAATAGAATCATTGATTATCTTTCTCACGGCTCCCTTTTCTTGGGGTCATGAGATGCGAAATCAAATGGAAACAGTAATTTTTGGATAGTTCAACATAACATAATTTGGTGGGTAAGTATACATCACGAAGTAGAAGATCTCATGAAAAATCCTACTGATCCTGCTCTAACTTACGGTGGGGAAACAAACTACTAGTGATTAAACTTCACTTCATCATGGAAATATTCCATGGGAGGAAGCAGCAACTTTGTAGAATACCTCATTATTTGTTTTTCCTTGAGCATGAAAATGGCAGTTGGTGGTGCTTCAAACAGGATATGTCAAATAATTCGATGAACCTCTGGTCTGACACCCTGGCTTTGGCACCTGCAAACCTTTGGTACTCATCAAAAACAGATGATAGACACCATCTCTGCAATCTTCTTATGCATCCCACAAGGCAACCAGTGCGGTGCTGATCATGGTAAATTACTAAACAATTGGAGATTAATAATTCAAAATATTAACGAAAATAAAATTTTGAAGAACAAATTCATAGTGCATACCTTTCCTCGTTTACAATGAATCAAAAGGGGATGGTTTTTAACATCTGGAGACAGAAAATCAAGCACCAATTAGGTCGGTATTTCAGTGAGAAGTGTTGAAGCTGTACTAATAGAATAGTGAAAAGTTCGAGATATTTTAATACCGAGGGCTACTTTCAAAGCTTCCCTAATAGTATCGTTTGGGATGTTGACAAAGGGTTCCTGCCCACAGGAGTTTCAGGCATCAGAAAGCAATTAATGGGGAAAGGGGATTGCTATCATTCAATTTTGAGATAACCTCATTTTGAGATAAAGACATATTTCAGAGGGAAAATAATAATAATAATAATAATAATAATCCAGAAAGCATATGAGGCACCTTCAAACTGCAACTAAAGATTGATTTCAAAGGAAAATAAGAGTCTGCACTGTACAAGGTAGGCTACAAGATTGGTTACTTTGGAGTACTTAAAGGACGTCAGGCTACTTACTCATCTAGTATGGTAGCATGGAGTCACTATTGTGTAAGTCATTTCTTAATCCCCAAACTTTTGCCACATTAATTAGACATAAAGATCAAATTCATGAGCACACAGAAGCATCTTAAAGTCATCTTCCAGCAAGTCCTGGATTTGCCTTTAAAGCACCTACAACCAGTTTTACAGCTGGGCGGACTATATAGCTAGTATAATTGTGGGTAAGCGGAGCTGAAAAAGGTTAATTTGTGCAGAACTTCTTAAATGATGCAAGAGTGTGCCTAAAGCAATGAATAATCCGAATGTTTTTATACTGAAATAACTTTATACAGAATGAAGGAAAGAACTGATTCCAGAACTGCTTCAGAACAAAGGGCTGGCTGCTGTCATGAATTCAACAGGAATATGAAATGTTAGCTAGTATAAAGAGAGAGAAGCCGCAATTTTTCTTAGATTAGCTCCAATAAGAAAATAACGGGAACATAAAGAAATCATGTAAAGTGAAAGACAGCAAAAACAAAAACAAAAAAATACAATTACAAGCTAAAACCAATGACAACTCATTTAATTATAGCAGTAATGTGTAGTAGAGAAACCGCTTCTTTCAAGGAAAATGTGGTAACATGACAAGCCAATTAACAGTGCAAGAGCAAACACAAAAAGTGAAATTTTGGTTTTCAAAAAAGGACCTTGTAGGGAGGGGGACTCGGTTCAAATAAGCTTTGTCCACAAAAATAGTTTATCAGTCTAGTCAGAACATGTAATTATTGGTTAGACTAGAAGTAATATCAGGTAATTTTTCCAAATCATGTTTTTAAAAACTTAATAAACTTTCCCTATGAATCGACAAACATACCAAGTGCACTGACAGGCTTACGTATCGTCTTTAGTTCAATTGAAATTTATTATCAGTTGGTGCAGTTTGAAAATGAAACTAAGCCTGAAACTGAAGAGAAGCTATCCTTACAAACATGTAAGAGAAACCCAATACTATCTAATATGAGCACTGAAATTGACAGCCATTCAAATAATTTGCAAGCTTAGAAGCACATAAATTGTTCTTAAATTGATTTCATATAGAAGGAACATTTATAACCAACCACTGGAGGAAGCCTTCAAGAAGTTTATGCAATCTTAGTAAAGTAATTTTGACGTATTTAGATCTTATTATATTCGACATCGTCTTCAATAACTAATTGAACAGTGTCCAAGCACCGCAGCAACAGAACAAAATAATAACCCAAACTAAAATTAGAAAACAATAAAAAAAAAAAAGTCTGACAAAATTTGATTAGAAAGTAAATTGGGAAAAAAGTTTATGCAAAATTCAGGATTTTCGAATCAAGTAACTCCGGTAAATAGGCGGCCAACAAAAGGGCAAAATTCATCAAATAATAATAATAATAATAATAATAATAAAGAAGCATCTCAGCTCAGAGCACAAACGACGATCACAAACGGAATAATACAAACCTTACAGCCATCGATCCCGAACTGATAAAGCCTTATTCCGTTGTCTTTCAAAAATTCCGACGTCGTTTCTGGATACGGTTCAGGACACAAACATCTGCACCAAAATATATACGGATTCAACCGAAATACAGTGAAATTCTGAAAGCCAAACTCGACGACGAGACACAGGAAGAGAAAACGACACTGACATTACGGAACGGAGACGGAGCGATTTCAGGAATCCAAAGTTAGCAGAATCGGGAAAGCCAGACCGAAAAATGCCGTTGTCAACCATAGCGAAGTTGAGCGGCGGCACGAATATCTCCTCGGCATCGGCGTCGGTGTGGTCCTCCTGCGGCGGCGGAAGGTTGGCGGCGAGGGGCGGCTGGCCGTTGGAGTTGTCGAGCTTCATGGTTTTGGCGCCAAAATGAAGAAGTGAACTGCGAAGGAAGCGATCAAGGAACGAATTGATTGATTCAGGGGATCTCCAGTTTTCAGGATCTATCAATCGTGTTATTGTAAATTATTAATAATAAATATAGATAAAGATTTGCAGGGTGGTGAGAAATAGTGCAGAATATATATATTTATAGAAAGCGGAAAGAAGAGAAAAGAAAAAGGTAAGAGGATCTTTGAAAGATGCTTTCAAGTAAGGTGTGTGATCACTGCAGAGGAAGACGAATACTAAGGGAATATGCCAAAATGGGAAGCCACCACGAAAATACCAAACCTTTGTATTTCGACGATGGGGATACTGTATTCGCCTGGGAGAGAGTTGAGCCACTTGTATAATACGTATAGTTGTACGTATCTAGCAAAAGTGGAAAAAGATACTGTACAGCTACTTTATGGTGCAAAACAATGACACATGAGTTTTGTGAAGAGCATTTAAAAGTAGTACTAATTTCTCCCTCCTCAGATACTGAAGCTATCGTGGCCCAGTTCGTTTAGTCCATTCCGTCAAATGGACTTCAACACGACTCATTCTTCGGTTTCAAGCAACTTCTTTTTTCTCAAAATAGGTACTTAATTACTAGAACAAGTGTTATCTTGTCTGGATGTTTGTACTTTTAAAAATTAAAAGAATAATGAAAAGGTGAATTCTTCAAAATATATTTTAAATTCATTTTCTTCGGTATAAGAGATATTGAAAAATAAAAGTTCAATGAAACTATAGTAGAAAAATTAATAATCATCTATCTTATATATAAAAAAGAAATACTTATATTAAGGATAAACTAAAAAAGCATACACACAATTAGATAATTCCATTATACATTATTATAGGTAATATTATTTTATTAAAATATGCAAATATTTTTTTTTAACGATCGATTCAGTAAAAAAAAAAAAACAATGGCACAAATTATGATGGTCAAAAAATGATGGTTATAAAAAAAGTGAATAAAAAAATTGAATGAATATTAACATGTATATGTATTTATAGGCTGTTGAGTTAGTTAAAATATTTCAAAATATATTTAAAACAAATAAGAGGTAAAAATTGTTATTGAAAAAATATCATTTAATCAATTATAATTATATATAGTTATATGATATATTTAATTTAATTGGATTTTATAGTTTTATATTGTGATACATTTTTGTATATATCATATACAAAAATCTCTTAAGTTCATAATGTATTATAAGTTACATGTGAACTTATTTGATAGATTGACGAGTTTTAATATTATGTTTAAGTAATTAATTTTGATGTTAATTTTTCACAACCATCTTCTGTAGGCAGTGTTTTACAATTTTTTATGGAGTTTGAGTATGTTCAGTTTTTGTTTAGTTAAGAATGTGGTTGACTGAAAGTTAGTTTATGACTAAAATTTGTAGGGTTACATTACAAATATAACATAATTATTTAATAATAAGTTGTTTTTTATTTCGATTCAACTCAACATATTATTTTAATTAGGTAATATTTTATTTTCTGTGAGTTTAATTATTTTGAGATAGTTATTTATTTTTCATATTACTTGTCAAAAATTGTTGATATAGTATGATATGATGTTGTTTATTTTTAAACAATTTTGGATTATTTTGATGGTATTTATTTTTAAATGAATTTCTAATAACATTTTTATAGTTACAGTTGTTCCACAAAAATTTGAGAATGATTTTCTTTTTTTTTTCTCTCTCAAAGTTCTAATATTCTAAATGACTTGAACATTTTTTACTATTTTAAAATTTTTTGATATTTGATGCTTATTAGTGTAAATAAGTAAGGATATTCTTGATATTTTAAAATGTTGACAATGACTTTCTTTCGTAATCTCTTCACTTACACTTATAGAAGGAATCTATCATGTCTTTCTTCCCTAAATTGTCACATATTATTTTGACCAAATCAATTAATTCAAACTTATATCACACCTATAAATTGATCATCTTAAACAGAAAATTGATAGAAAGAAACACTACATAAATGAGATAGAAGATTTTCAATTTGAACAACATTTTATCTTACAAGAAGGAAACTCGTTATTATGACGTTAATATTGTGTTTGATTGAACCAATTTGAGTGGTTTCACTATACACAAAGATGGATGCTTGTGGGTTAAGTGCATTTGGTTGAACAAACTTACGAAAATGAATTGACTTGACCAAAATTTTGAAAATGGGATATTCGATCATTTGAAGAGATTTAATGTAATTGAAAATTAAGGGATACCCATTGCAATATAGTGTGTCATGTAAGGTATAGGTGGATCAACTATTTCACAATGATCAATTAGTAATTTCACAAACATATTAATTAAAAAAATAAAAAATATATAACATCTATTAAATTATTTCCAAACTTTTACAAACATATTTTTGAAAACTTACTTTCTATCAATTAATCCAAACAACCTTATAATTCCTACACAATTCACTTTATTTCCTTCAAATTACCTTCCCCAACCAAACAAACAAAATAAGTGTTATTAGACTAAACATATTCTCTTCTCTAAAATTTCATTGTATTAGACATCATAAAGCAGTCTTTCATCTTCTCCATATTCCTTCTAATTTCTCATAATGTTTTTATTGTGTAATGGTCATAGTTGTTAATGATTTCGAAAAAGTTATTTTCACACCACTGTTTAAGGAAAACTTTCATTCTAACATTCCTTTTATTAATAAAATATTATATATTAATAAAATAATAATATAAATAAGTGTTAAATGATCGTAGAAAGTGAATAGTAACACCACCCTTATGATTTATACTGCTATAGCGAGCCAAATAAAGAAATAAAAGCAAGTTGCATTTCCCCTCATGCCTCGTAAGACACCATCTCTAAACAACTGTTCCAATATCCACAATCAATGCTTAGTACATGCCTTAAAAATGCATGGCTAGAAAATAAAGCAATAGTGACATTACAAGTTACTCATGTAGCCAAATCTATTACTTTACATAAAAACCTAGTTAGCTAGCATTTTGTTAATTAATGGAGCAGAAGTGGGGCCCTGGATTGTGGCGCTGCAATTCAAAAGTTTAAAATGGCTTGAAAATAGCATACCCGTAAATCCAGGGTATCGTCCGTGGATTTTTTGGGTTGCGTTAAGGACCCCATCTGAAGCAAACTAATTAAAAAGGATCTAGCCGCTAATCAGCATAGCAAATCTCCACTTGGATGCGTAATCTTCCCGAAAATTGAAAACCACGGAAAGACACTCTCAACTGAACTATAAGCAAACCCTAACGCTTAGGAATTCTTCAAATCAAACGCTTCATTTTCGAAGATGAAAACAGTTTCCGATTGGATCGATTCGTGTTCCAAAGAGCAATTGACGACGTACAAAGAATGGTTCAACTTTGCCGATTCAGGTTTTACTGCTTCGCTTCCTTTCATTCTTCAACTCCATTCGCATTCTGATGCAACTCATTCTTTATTCCTTTCTTCTCTTTTTGGATCGTAGACGGAGATGGCCGTATCTCTGGAAATGATGCAACCAAGTTCTTTGCTATCTCCAACTTGTCTCGCTCTCAACTCAAGCAGGTATATATATTCCCTTTTCTATTATTCATTTTCAGTTTACAATGTGTCTTCAATTTTTGTGTCATCCTCGGATTAAGTTACCGGCACTCATTTTCCAGCTATAATCATTCTTCGTAAGTTGAGTTAGTTTAATTGTATTTCCGATTTTAGTGAAATTTAATCTACACTTCGTAATTGCTCTCCATAGGTTTGGGCTATCGCTGATGCTAAAAGACAAGGATTTCTAGGTTTTCAAGAATTTGTTATCGCAATGCAGGTTCGGGTTTTGAAATATCGGCTCTTGGCTTTAATATGGATAATCTGATATCAGAATCTTACTTTAAATTGAATGTTTGTTGTAACGAACAGCTCGTTGCGCTGGCACAAGCAGGATACGGTATCAACTCAGATATCCTTAAGGCGGAAAGTAAGTTCACTTATGTCATGTCATTCATGCTGGCTATTTGTTTGTATCGATCTTTACCTTATCAGATGCTTACCCACTTTCTGAGTCATTCGTTGTGTCACTGCAAGGCTGAATTAACTGACATATGTATGTGTGTAGAAGAAAGTTCATCTGCTTCATTATTGAGGTTTTATTTCTCAAGTCCTTTAAATCCAAATTTCATGCAATACTGAAAGAGAAACAGGCCTGAGAAAATCTGCTGGTCCTGACCTGATACTTACAGAAATGGATAACCTACCAAACTTCTTGAGCCTTGTGAACTGGGAGGGTTTTGGTCTCAATTTGAGTAATGGCAAAATTGATGCAATAGGAATATATGTTATCTATTGGATTCAAAGAGACAAGTTTCCCTTCTGTCTAAATTCGTTGTCTGTCGTTCCTAATACTCTCTAACATTCTTTCCGATGCATTTTAATTATTCCATTTCTTTTGATTTCAGTTGACAAGGAAAATATTAAATCTCCAGTAATGGAAGGGCTTGATGCTTTAATAGCTGTAAGCAGTTTTTGTATCTCACAATTGAATCATATTAACACTGTTGATTATTTTTCTTAATGATTTTCCTTTCCTTTTTTTTTTCAGAAAACAGAGAGTTTGACGTTACATTCCCAACCTGATGCATCTGGTTAGACATGTAATCTTTTTCACATTCATGACATTGTACTGTTTAATTAATATTGATTCTATTATTTACTGATAATATGTAGGGACTGCTCAACCTCAGCCTTCGTCCCTCAATTCATGGGCTGCTCCAAAATCTGTGAAGAAAGTGAGTCCCCCAAATCAATGCCTATTTTAACAACAATAAGTAGTTTGCTTTTAAAAGAATTTAGAAAATGAGAAGTCACTTTGGTTTTACATGTGAACAACCAATATGTAAAAATGTCTTAAAATTACATATGTTGCAAAAATTAAAAGACAACTTTAAACTAGTGAATGGTTGGATTACTTTAACAAAGAGATGCATTCAGAATTGATAGCATTCTTCTTGCATATATTCATTGCTGACAAATCAGTTGATGCATACAAGGCAATATTGGATCAATGTGATTACCAAGTTAAAATTATTAATAATGTGCGCTTGTGAACTCATTACTTTTCAAGCTCAATTACATAGGCCTTGTGTTACTTTAGTTGGTTGCCATGTACATTCTAATTATAAAAGTTTGCTCTATTTTAGTTACCTCTCAATGCAGTTACATCAATAATTGATGGCCTGAAGAGATTGTACATGGAAAAGCTAAAGCCGTTGGAGGTCACTTATCAGTTCAATGATTTTGTGTCTCCATTATTGGTAAGTGACTTATACACCCAATATATAAATAAAATATGCCAAATTTTATGAACTGCACATTTGTGCATATTAATTAATTAACATGACTTATTATTCAGGTAAATGTGAAATATTCAGTTTAAGAATGTCTATGATTTGTCTTTCAGACCAACAGTGATTTTGATGCTAAACCAATGGTCATGCTTCTTGGTCAATATTCCACAGGGAAAACAACCTTCATAAAACATTTGCTAAGATGCGAATATCCAGGTTGGTTAAGTCGTGGGTAATGTAGGAGCTGCACTATTTGAAATCCTTAGTGCAAATAATATATGAAGAGATGTAAATTACTTTATTGATCCTGTCTCCTGTTAATTATTCGCACAGGTGCACACATTGGACCAGAGCCTACAACTGACAGATTTGTGGTTGTCATGGTACCATAATCTCTTTTTATAGCATTGGCTTTGAAAATTGTTAATTTGTCCCTTTTCATGTTCATTTGTGCTTTGCTTGTGCTGATGGAAGTTCAAAGCTGAATATGTTTTTTACTTCTAGTCTGGTCCTGATGAAAGGAGTATTCCTGGAAATACAGTAGCTGTTGATGCTGATATGCCTTTCAGTGGCCTGACAACTTTTGGTGGTTCATTTTTGTCGAAGTTCCAATGTTCTCAACTGCCACATCCAGTGAGTTTTCTATATATATATATATATATATTTACAACTTGTGTCATTTATTTGTCCTTGAACTTGAAGCAATCTTTTCTTTAAGCTGCTAGATGAAATAACCTTTGTGGACACTCCTGGTGTCCTCTCTGGAGAAAAACAAAGGACTCAACGAAGTTATGACTTCACTGGTGTTATATCTTGGTTTGCTGCAAAATGTGACCTGATACTTCTCCTATTTGATCCTCATAAACTTGACATTAGTGATGAATTTAAACGTGTGATTGGGGCTCTGCATGGTCATGATGACAAGATACGTGTAGTTTTGAATAAAGCGGACCAAATTGATACTCAACAAGTAATGCACTGCCTTCAACTCTATTTATCCTGGTCTAAAGTAAATTTGTGGGTTACTTTTGACTTATTCCATACCTCATTTTGATAACGTAGCTCATGAGAGTTTACGGAGCATTGATGTGGTCTCTGGGAAAAGTTCTGAATACTCCAGAAGTTATGCGTGTTTATATTGGGTAGGTTTCATCTTTTACATGCTGCTAATGATTCCTGCTTTATTTACAGTTGAACATTCAGTTAAGATTGTACTGTCTTGTTTCAGTTGAACATTATTCGATCTCAGTTTTGTTGACCAATTTATTTATCTTTTTAACACTTTGAAGTTGAAATTTACTATTAAAATGGTTGGCATTTGTTGATATTTCACATTGCTTTCATATCACATCTATTGATTCCTCTAACTAGTTCTCAAACTTCAGTTCAGTTGTAAGTTTATTTTACTTTTCTTTGCAGCTCATTTAATGATAAGCCTATAAACGAAGGCTTTGTTGGCCCATTAGGACAGGAGCTCTTCGAAAAGGAACAGAACGATCTCCTTGCAGATTTGGTAGATATTCCAAGAAAGGCATGCGACAGTCGGGTAGGGTCCTATTTTCATAATATTGTTTGACCTGGTATTTCAAATATGTGAATTACGTGCATATGGCAGATCGTTCTAGTAATCCTCCTAATACTTGTTTGTCCTGTAATATATATTGTTTTCTTCTGGTTCTAAATTTTGATGTCGTTGGAATTGTGCAGATCAATGAATTTGTGAAACGTGCTAGATCTGCTAAAATTCATGCGTATATAATTAGTCATCTCAGGAATGAGATGCCTGCAATGATGGGCAAAGCTAAGGCTCAACAAAGGCTTATAGAGAATCTTGAAGACGAATTTAGAAAGGTCTCTACTTTCACTTCTCCTTTGTTTCTCCTAATTTCTTAATTCTTATCATATGACCTTGCTAAACAGGTTCAAAGGGAGTTTCATCTACCAGCTGGTGATTTTCCCGATGTAGAACACTTCAGAGAGATTTTGAGTGGCTATAGCATTGACAAATTTGAGAAACTAAAGCCCAAAATGATTCAAGCCGTTGATGACATGCTTGGATACGAAATACCAGAGTTATTAAAAAAATTCAGAAATCCTTATGATTGAATTAAATAAGTTTTCAAACATGTTATTCATTTTATGATTGTTTTTCGGCTGAGATATTTTATATAAATGATGGATCTTTTCATGTTTCAATGTCTATCGCAGTATATACCCCATGCGCAATCCACAGTGAAATTTACTATGTAAAAAAGCTGTCAATTATATTCTATTTATTTTTATTTTTCTCCTCGGTTATACCTCAAAATCTCAAGTGCACCATTATTGTAAACTAACAATATCAGATTCTACAATAATTGAATGTTTGACTTTGTGATTATCGAAATTTTATATGAAATAAAAGAAAGAAAAATAATGTCAATAAAAACCATAAAATAGGTATGGATGTAGGATCTTCAAATGCAATGGTTCCTCTTCGAATTAATTATTAAATCTTAAAGTATTTTACATCTAATAAATTGAAAACACAAAGTTTGAACCATAGAATTGATTTAATTTAATTTAATAAAACAAGGTTAAAAATGTGTTTTATACTCATTTCTAACTTCGTATAAGACTTGTGGATTAATGTAACTAATATAAACAAGATTTAAGAGAAATTTATAGAACTAAAGATCAAAATAGAAAAATAAAACAAGAACGAGGGGATGGCATGGTACTTGAGAAACTCTCAAGATAAGTGTCAATGCAGTTAAATCTAAAAACTCAAGAGAAGGTTTGATGAGAGATTCATAATAGTTAAAAAGAAAGTCCAGAATTCTTCAATTCAATTTCAATTCCGTTGTAAAGCAAAGCGACAAGGTGCATTGCCATAATGAAAATCAAACAGTAATTTTATCATTGGCTTTAATATTTTCAAAAACATAGTAATATTTTAAAGTAAATACATTCATAGGTAAAATGTTCAATATAAAAAAAAAAATGGTCAAGCGGCAGAAACCATGGTGGTGGTGAGTGTGCCTTAATTGCATCGAAAGTGGAAATGGTGAAGTCAAGGAGATTCGAAGGAAAGGTGGCGATCGTGACTGCTTCGACGCAGGGAATCGGTTTAGGCATAGCCGAGAGGCTTGGCCTCGAGGGTGCATCCGTTGTCATCTCTTCTCGCAAACAGGTTTAATTCCCCTTTCTTTCTTTATTTTTTATCCGCTCAATTTTAGGTTTTCCCTTCATATCCTTCATCTTCACCCTTCAATTACGCAGCAAAATGTTGACGCAGCGGCGGAAAAACTGAGGGCTAAAGGAATTGAAGTGTTAGGGGTTGTTTGCCATGTCTCTAATCCTCAACAACGCAAGGACTTGATAGACAAAACTGTACAGGTCAGATCTTCAGATCAATTATCCACCCTCTATTTTTCATATAAATACTTTAACACTCTAAATCATCACTTTTAAGTAATTCTTACTCATAGTTGTAAAAGTTTGTTGTACAGTACTTTTATTGTTTTTTTATAAGAGAAAGGTATCTAAGCATGATTTCTAAGTAGTTGAGAGGTGAAAAACATTTGTACCTTAATTCTTATTGTAAAATTAAATAATTTTTAATTATATCAGTGTTTGATTTGATAGCAATGAATAATCTTCGCCCCCTCGATCGTACTTTGTACGAGTCTAAATCTCATAGGCATATTATTTCTTCGATACTTAGTTTCTATAAAATTGAAATCTGGCTGTCCAACTTAGTTCTAATATGTGATTGAACATTCTGGTTTGCTACAGAAGTATGGAAAGATAGATGTTGTTGTGTCCAATGCTGCTGCAAATCCTTCTGTTGATTCCATCTTGCAAACAAAAGACACTGTCCTTGACAAGCTATGGGAGATAAATGTCAAAGCCACTATTCTTCTTTTGAAGGTAATTAACTCTGTGAAATAGTCAATACAAAGAAGAACGAATCTGATACACATGTTTTCAGAATTTTCCTTTTATTTCATCTTCATATGATGTGATTGGTTTGTGGTGTGTGTTATCCACTTTATGGTTTATGCAGGATGCTGTGCCTCACTTGCAGAAGGGTTCTTCTGTTGTTATCATTTCCTCAATTGCTGGTTATAACCCGCCACCTTCTTTGGCTATGTATGGAGTGACCAAAACAGCCCTTCTTGGACTTACCAAAGTTAGTACTTCACTTGCAATTGTTCCTTCAAAAGAATATAAACCACCGTTACCATCTTTTTTTCTTTTTTAATTTGTTAATGGTTTGTAATATGTTGGGTAGGCCCTGGCTGCTGAGATGGCCCCAGACACTCGTGTAAACTGTGTTGCTCCTGGTTTTGTGCCAACCAATTTTGCTTCATTCCTTACAACTAACGAAGCTTTGGTGAGTGTCTTCTGAACTTCCCCCACCCAATAGGTTTTTCTCCTCCCTTGAATCCCATTCCTCGACATTTAATCATTCTGTGTTACTGCAGAGGAAAGAGCTTGAACATAACACAATGCTTGGAAGGCTTGGTACAACAGAAGACATGGCTGCTGCAACAGCATTTTTGGCATCTGACGATGCTTCTTATATAACAGGAGAGACTATAGTGGTTGCAGGGGGAACGCCTTCGAGGTTGTAGCTTCTACTATTATTGTCTCAGTCAACACATATTTGAAGTTCTTGTTAGCAAGAACTTCCTGTTAGTGGTTATGGCCCCTCTGCACCCATGGGGGTATATACATGTTCACTTAGTGTTTATTTCAAATTCTTTTTAAGACTGCAAGGATATTACTATGCTATGTTTGTGGTTATCAAAGAAATTATAAGAGTTATCACTTTTTAAAAGGAAAAAAAGGAGTTATGTTATAGGAGAGTATAAGGGAATTTACATTGCATGGTAGAAAAGAAGTATCAAATACGTGTTTATCCGAAAGTGCCCTTCAGGATAGTTGATTTCGATTCTAAATGAGATTTTTATGCATACCAAAATAAGTTTTATTAACAAAATCAGTTATTCATCATCACAAATATATTCCAAATAGATCGGTTTAATTATGAAAAGGATAATTGCTTATTTGAATATTTTATCGAGATATTAATAGAAGAATTCTTGCATACACATTCTTACATATTTTATACTATGATTTTCATTGGAAGAACTCTTTCTTATTTTTAACAGAATCAGTAGTGTAATTTGTGAAGTTCAGAAATTTCACCTTTTCGTTAACTCAACTTACTAGAATTCTCGTAAAGCATTATATAATTCTATTTTTTTAAAAGAAAAATTGGCAAGGTAATTTTTAAAAAATTTATATTGGAACAATCATTCATTACATATTTACACCTCGACAAATGTTTATATTATTTTTATTTCTATTATTATTATATAATGATGTATCAATCTAGTCATTGAAAGGTTGTTATTATCCTATAGATGAGTGGAATTATTATAAATTTTTATTAATAAAAAGATAACATACTCAAAAGGTTAACAATTTTTACTACATATATATTATTATGTATTCAGTATGATAAAATTGTCTTTAGTTCACTTCTTCTGCTCCATGATAGGGAGCATCTACCTTTCTCTTTTTGTCTTCCAATCACGCTTTCTCTACCAAATAAATATAGCTTCATCCAATATACAACTGAACAAGTTTCAGGTATAAAGAAACCAAAAAAAAAAAAAAAAAAAAAAGATTTTTATTTTAATCCCAAAAAAAAAAAATAATTTAAATAAAGGTTAAAATATAATTTTTTTT
>Ga0099825_1004155_pt1 | contig 19064 bp, 6 predicted proteins | sample SiratroredBW_FD_76838 | JGI IMG/M metagenome (GOLD analysis project Ga0099825, IMG submission 76838) | Root nodule microbial communities of legume samples collected from California, USA - Siratro red BW | ecosystem: Host-associated > Plants > Roots > Nodule | place: USA: California | collected... | reverse complement strand
TTTATATATATAAATTTTAATAATATAAAAAATATATATATATATATATATATATATATATATATATATATATATATATATATATATATATATATATATATATATAGATAGATAGATAGAATTATTCTTTTTGTTCCTATTTTATTTTAGCTGTTCAGTGTTGTATTTTCATAATTTTAAAATGCTCAATTTAATTCTGTAAAAAAATCAATTTAATCTTCTAATTTTAATGCTATTGGAATCATATAGAAACACTACATTGAATATTGAATATTTATAAAAAAAATTAGATAAAAAAAGAATTATATGTCATTTTGTAGATAATTAGATAAAAATCATATGATATTTCTTTTGTTATTATTTTTATTTCAACTCGAATAAATTGAATTTCATCTCTTTTATGATAATGGAAACTTAGATAAAAATCATTATAAAAAAATTCTTCTTGATATTTTTTAAAAGATAAATCAAATATAAGAAATATAATTCCCTAATTCCAAATTTTTAATAAAAAATAGTCTTTTACATCATACGACATCAAACATTCTTCTTGACTAGCCTACGATGCATTCTTTATAGCCCATTTTCTTTTTCTATACATTTAATGCATGTACATTTAATGCATGACCACTCAATTGTGTCTAGTACGGTTGTTTTTTGCTTTTGCTTTTTCTTTTTTTTTTTAAGTTAGATCATCCTATTCTATTATTATATTTTAAATTGAGTTTATTTTTATTTTTAATTTGGGTTAAGTGTAGCATTTGCTTTTCCAGATTTATGAAAATAGAAATAACCCATGATATATTTTATAAAAAAAGTAAAAGGATTAGAGAGACATTAAAAGTAAGTGTTATTTTTATTTTAAACTAAAAATATATTAATCGTTTATTCACTCTTTCTCTTTTTATATTGTTTTAAAAAATTATCCCAACCACACCTCTATAATCAGCCGAATTTCCTTGGAGAGGCCCATTCACATGCCATTAACTTTTGGCATTTGGCAATTGCTTCGTGCACCCCATCAAATACTTCCTTGCACCCCATCAGTTTTTCAAAATTTCAATTGTGCTCTTACATTACAAAGGAGAGGTACATTGTAGTTTCCTTATTGGTGATGACAACTCTGCTGACTGTAATAAGAAATTTAGATTATTTTATCAATAAGAAAAAGCGGTGTGGATAAGTTATATACTTTCTTGAGTTTAGTTAGGTTATAGGCTTCTAAAAATCGAATTTTAGAAAAGACTCTTAGAATAAGTAAAGTTTAGTTAGGTTATAGGCTTCTGAAAATCGAATTTTTGAAAAGACTCTTAGAATAAGTATTCTAGAAGTCAATTTAAAAAATATAAAAATGTGTTCCAGAGTAGATATTATAGAACCTTATTTTTTTCATTTTAAAATAGACTTTTCGAAAGAGAAACGAGGAGTGGCTTATGTATTTTGAAAAACACTTTTCAAAAATTAAAAATACATTCCAAAAAATGATTTCCAGAAGTAAAAAACTGTATTTTAGAAAGGATTTTTCAGAAATTAAAAAATAAATTCCGAAATACCCTATTCGAAGGATACTTCTGTCATTAAAATAAACTAAAGGGTCGTAGATATTTATAAAATAGTTTCCACATACATTAATTGTACTTTTTATTTCATAATTTTCTTTTTATTTTCCTCTAATTCAAAAAGTATCAAATGGAATTTTGGAATATATATACCCAAAAGAAAGTAATTTTGGAAAGGCGGTGATTGACTAGTGAGTGAGTGCACAAATCACTAACCCAACCTAACAGGGAAATTAATACAGTAAAATATAATGAATAATAATGCAAAAATTTATTCCAAAAACAAATAAAATAGGAATAAGAATATATTAATCCACTTTGAGTTGCGAGTCTCTTTCAGTCACAGCACAGAGGAAGAGCACACTGCACAGATCTGGGTGGTGACTGAAGGGATCTACCCTCTTGCATTTCTCATCACTATTCTGAGGTAATCCCTTTTCTTAATTTCCCCCTTTCCCCATTTTGCTCTTCATGCACTCTATTGCTACAAGATCACACTTTTAATTCTCAACTCAAGCTTTACCATTTTCTTTCTTTACTACCTTCACAGGTATATCACTCATTCAATTCGATCTGTTTCGTACTTTTACTCCATTTTACTTAATCCCTTTTTTGGGTTTAGTTCCACTGGATCGGTTTGCTTTTACTTGTGATCTTTCATTGTTTATTTCCTGAGAGTATTTCTGCTTAGGCGTAGAGTATTCAGTCCTTATAAGCATAGTTTTCTTAATGTGTTGGAGCTTTTTGGAATCAGTTATGTTATGAGTGATGTGTCTGTTAAGTAGGACTAACAACTTTCCAAGTTTAGTGTTCTGGGGGAAGTGATATGAAACTTTTAAAAGGGAGTTTTTCCGTACTGAGCTTGATAGGATTGTTAGGCGATTTTTACTGTGTCTAAGTTTGGTACTTGGCACTGCAGAATATTCTGTTTCCTTATGGTCACCGCATTGGTTTAATTGGAAACTGTAGAGATATGCACAAGATCCTTGTTGCGAGTGTGCTTTATCTTGTATGTTATTAATAAATGAGCATGCTATGTGGAGCCTTTTGGCATTTGTTATGCATTTTGTATTATTTATTTCTCAACTAAAGCTAAATCTGTTGTCTTGGCTTCAAGAAAAGTTTATCTCTTGGAAAGCAGCTTAGGCAGCGGATAGATACTTCCAATTTTACTTATTTGAAACTCACAACCGAGCTTGTTTCTATAACTTGTTAGGTCTGAAGGCTCATTGTCATTATCATGTCAAGGAGGCCAGTAAATCCTTCACGTCGGTTAGCTGATGATGGAAGTATACCATTTGTTGCATCTATCCAATCTAAATCTCAAAACTCTCCCCTCCTATCTATTGGGCTTGTAATTCTGGTATGTTTTCTTTGAAATGTGATCTTAATATGGAAATAGTCTGATTTCATTTGATTTAATTTGCAATGTTTCTGTTTCTGTTTGATACACCATGTGTCCCAATCTGATCCTGCATATGTGGAATTTTCCACTTCTTCTTCCCCCTGTTCCTAACTCAACATACAGTTTTCTCATTTTACTATAGTATATTCGTCACTGCTTGATGTCAACACATTGTATTTAATAAATTGACATTTACAAATTTTCAGGGTGCAATCCTGTTGATTGGTTATTGTTACAGCAATTCAGGTTTGTACTTTGTCACCCATCTGTTCAGTTGAAGTCTGGAGCCCTCATAAAGAACTGTAATCAAATAATAAAAGGATTTTGGATTTGTTGTCCTCTAAATATTGTGTTTCAAATGCCAAGCTACCTATCAGAGTGAACTTTTTGGATACATTGTAACTGAAGAAAAACTTGGAATATAAATGTAATAAGTTGCTGAAGCAGTAGCAGAGAGAGCTAGAGGAAAAATGTGTTGACTTTTGTGGAGGTCATGCTTTAAAAGTAAAAATTTAAGAAAAGTTGTTTGTAAACATTCATATTTGGAAAGAATTTTGAGGTAGCTAAAAGGGTACGCTAGTCTAGTTTAGAAGAGAACACATCCCTTCTGAACTGGGCTAATTTATTGATTACTTTGAATTTCTATCCACCAGATTTGGTGAAGTAGTCAAACTCATTAAGGGAACTGTTTTAATTCCTCTATCACCCTGCAAAATGCAGTGAAGAGCTTTAATGTCGGATAAGTCTTCATTGTAAACCAAACCAAGACAAGTTAGATCAGCACGTTGATTAATACATATTATACCAGCCTCATAGATTCTAGTAATCCTATCATTGATCATTCGGTCAACTCAATTATGAATTTTAGCAAGAAAATGTTTGTATAAAATACAAAGAAAAGTGGCTAACATCACTGCATAAACTAACAAGAAGATATTCTGTGTCATGAACTTGCACTTGCTATAAAATTCTATTGACTTTGATTTGTTTGGTCACATGGCAGGTGGAGGTAGCAGTTATATTAAAGATTTTAGTAAACTTGAAGGTAAACAAAACTAACCTTATCCTATTTTATGTTTGAAAATGTTCTGCTCATATAGAAATTCCCATGTAAGGCAGCTTAGGAGCGTGTTTATATGAAATAAGGTAAAGAATGTTTGAAATGATTCATTTCCTTTAATTTATTTACTCCCATGTGTGTCTCCTTAAAACATGCATATTTTGATTTTTGACCTTGTGATTTCATCCCATAGCTTGCTCTTGATTAAGGGTAGATAGTTTGGTTTAAAACTAGAAAGTTGTTTGTTTTGGTATCATTATTGACATACAAGTATAGAACTATAGATAGGATTATCAAATTGTGCATCGTATTTTACCTTCAAATCTTCAATCTATTAATAACTTCTACTGGTTTTTGGAAACATGCTCAATTATCATCTACTTAAATTTGTATCCATTTTCAAGTTCTAAAATATGTATTGTGAAATTCATAATTGTTTTCTATTTTCTGTTTTCAAATCTCATCGACTGTATTATCAACGAAAATGGGAACAGAAATGCAGAAACCAAATAGACTCTTATATTATTGTCCTTAACATATGAGAAAATAAAGAATTGACTAGTTGATAATACTGTATTATATCTTATGGCTGGTTTATACACTCTTACTGGGAACTATATGATACTGGTATCATAATGGGAACTTTAGATATTATCAACATCTTTTTGTACTATAAGTGTGAGCACATTCATTGACATTTAATACATAGAATTGTAGATTTCAAATTTTGAGCAATTATTTTCAATTCAAACAGCTCAAGTGTGCATATGCAGGTGGTGCATCATGCTCAACGGAAGTCCTGCAGGCACTGCCCATTTTGAAGAAAGCATATGGAGACAGCATGCATAAGGTTTTGCATGTTGGCCCTGACTCTTGTTCTGTGGTATCTAGTCTGTTAGAAGAAGAGGATACCGAGGCTTGGGGAATAGAACCGTATGAGTTAGATGATGTTGGTGCTAAGTGTAAAAGTCTCGTACGCAAGGGCATTGTGCGAGTGGCTGATATAAAGTTTCCTCTACCTTATCGACCAAAGTCATTTTCTTTGGTCCTTGTATCAGATGCATTGGATTACTTGTCTCCAAAATACCTGAATAAAACCCTGCCTGAGTTGGCGAGGGTATCTGCTGATGGTGTTGTTATCTTTTCAGGTACATTGAAACTTAATATAGAACTAGATTTGTGTTAGGCAGGCTGATTAGGGTCATATTTGCCAAGACCTAGGCTTTTCTAGTCATGATAAACTGGTGATCTTACCAGTTTTTTATTGTCTTCAAATCATGCTCTTTTACTTCTATCATTCACAAGACAACTAATCATGTTGGCTGTGATAGAAAATTGAGTATCGATTCACTTCTGATTTTTTTGGCTGAATCTCATTTTCATGCATAGGTTATCCAGGCCAGCAGAGAACTAGAGGTGAAGAAGTGGCCAAATTTGGTCGTCCAGTAAGTGACTGTATTTTATTGAACTTGATGTTTTTTTGACAACAAGGAATTTAGGCTAATGACTTTCTTCACCATCAACTTGATTGCAAAATTGCCCATTCTGTATTTTTTGGGGGGTACTACATAGGAGAAATCTATATTCGTGCTGGTTAGTTAGTATAAATAACTGGAAGGGTTGCAAAAATATTTTTGACAAAGAACAAAGCAATGTCATGGTAAACAACGGTAGTTATTGACCAGTGTTAGGTATTACCCAAAATATTGTCATTAATTCAGGTTCTCCCCTTTTGGTTATTTTTATGAAGGCCAAATTGCGCAGCTCGTCTTGGTGGATAAGATTTTTTGTTCAGACTGGTTTAGATGAAAATGAAAGTGCTGGAAAGAAGTTTGAACAGGCTTCAGTGAAGAAAGCATATAAGCCAGCATGCCAAGTTTTTCACCTCAAATCATACGCTTGAATTTTATTCTACACTTAATTAATGCTTACAAGCCATGCTGATGAGATGGCCATCTTGAGCACCCGAAGGGTAAAGTTCCATACATTATTCTGTTGAATTATAGTCCCATGGTGACCACATATTTTAGGTTTAATTATTATGTATCTTATTGTAAACTATTTTTGTCTTCATAGTGTTCCACATATTTTCTGTTCACAAATGCTCTTTGCTTCTTCGGTAAAGTATGTACTGTTTAGGAAACTCACTGATTTGACGCATTTATGGCCATTACAGATAATTTTACTTTATTAGCAAAAGGTGTATTATTTTATTCTTCAATAGTGTATGACGGAATCACCATAATTGTTTCTCTTTTCCTCAAAACTTCTTGAGGTGTATCTAGTTTCTCTTTTGCAGAGTTTGTTGTTACCGCAGGTTTATGACCACCTTTTTAGTTTTTATACGTAACAAACTTTTTATATGATTAAAATAGTGATTTTGAATTTTTTGTTATATATGTGTATATATACGCAAACATGTATTGAATTTTAAATCCACCATAATAGTGGTTTCTCTGAAGGCTTAAAAGTTAAAATAGTCGAGAAATGGATAAACAACTCCATGTAAATAAAACACTTTTGTTAAAATTAGCTTTTAGATTGATGACAAAAAATACATTATGTGTGTAAACTTTATCTTAATTTGTCGTATCATAAATAATATCTAAATTAATCATCACAACAAAGTGTTACATGATATTCAACATAACTATAAGAAATAATAATTGATAGGTTTAATATTTTTAATTGAGTATTTATTAAAAAAAATTATTGAATGTTATTTAAATAATTTTATTGATAACAAGATGGGGTGGTAGTTATTTTTGTTTTCTTATCGTTAATTTATGGATTAATTTACTCTTCTTCTTTTTTTTCAACTTGTCAAATTCAGTTCGTTTTCTTAAGAGCAAGTTGATCAACTTGTTGAAGGAGATTGAAGAAGAAAGAAACATAAAAGTCGGTGATGATAAGATGAAAGTAAATAATATATCATCGTGTTATTGACAAATTAAATGGTAGGATACTTCGAAAAATTTAGAAACATTTTGGACACTTGGTAACATATTTGTTTTAATAAAAAATTATTAAATATACTCAATTTTTATGAAGTATTTAGAATTTAATTAAACTAATTGGTAAGTACTTTTATCTTAAGTATTTGACAATTTCTCTCTACAAGTAAATCGAGTAAAATGTAGTACAACTAAAAAGAGATTTGTCTTATTGTGAGTTAGCGAAGTATCTAAACACCTGTTTTGCTAATATTAAGTTAATTAAAAACATAATAAGATGATTGTAAATTTCAGATATGATTAAGTGTTGGGATTAAAGTGTACGTGAATACTAATCTATATTTCTTGCTGGTAGATATAATCATACACTCAATTTCTCATGTTCCATAATGCTGAATATATTATGTTTTGGGTAGCTATGACTTTTGTATACGTATCAAGAAGTTACACAGAAATTAGAATGTCATCCAATCCCAACAAGAATGAAAATTAGTTATTCTTGGTTTCAGTTTGCATCAATCTCTGACATATATTTGCTGAGTACCAGCTTTCTCTGTTCAATTTCTAGAGTATAATTTTTGTGGTGTTCTCTGTCCTCAATTTGTCAGCTTCCTGCGCTAAGCGAATCCTCCTACATTGGCCCCTTTCTACTCAGCAGATAAGCTATTTTTGAGTTTTTTTTTTTCTGAACCTACATATGTAAAACAAAAGCCCATGAATTGATGCAAATGTTTCTAAATTTCAGCAATGATAGTTCTTTTTGATGAAGATATACATCGTTACATGAATTAGGTGCGTAAATCAGGTATATAAACATGTATTTTTTACCCTTGTCATTTTTGTATCCAGAAGAATGATGATTCATACATGTTAATATAATATGCCTCAAAGATAAAGTATAGTCCAAAAGCAAAAAGAGAAGGAGAAAGTTCACACGACTTGTGACATTTGACACCAAAATTTGACGTCCATAACTAATGTAATTAATGAGGTAAGAGTTCCGAAATTTATGGTGAAAAGCCATGGAGGAGAAACATATGAATTCTTGGGTTGGGCCCTCTCCCCATATCATGGCGAGATTCATAACATGTGAACTTATCAATTATATATGATCGTCATCGATTTTGATGTGTTCGGTCATACTTTCAATAGTACCATGAGAGTTGCTCACATGCATCACTTTACTGTTAAACGGTTGTTTCAATAAAATACAAAAAGAATATATTATTATTAAAAAATGCAATATGTAAATGACGCAAAACCAATTTTTCCTTTTTTAAATTAGTGGTGGCTGATTAAATTTAATGAGTTTTAAGTATACATATAATGGAAACGTCATGTTTGCTTCCAAGATTCATGAGTCAAGTTTATATTTTCATAATTTATATGTTGATCAATCTTTGTTTTTTTTTTTATTATGATAACAATAAATAATAATAATAATAAATAAATAAAAGTATTAATAGCGAATTAGACAATCGCAAAAAAAAAAAAAACTTTTCCTCTATTTATCTTTCATTTTTCATTGATAAATTATTTCTTTTCACGTTATTCCTCATTTTGTTTTGTTTTTTCACTTAACTTTTCTCTCTATTCTTTCCTCTTTACCCTACATAGAAAATCAATGAAAATATTTTATTTCTCCCATGTATTAAATTTATAACTCTTTATAATATATTTTTTTCTAACTTTATATTTCAAAATAAATAATTAGATCTCAATTGAATATTTTTCCAAAGAAAACATTATACATTAAAGAAAAACCAATAAACATTTCGCTTTAATTTCTATACTGTATATTGCATTAATACTTCTTTCTTGTACATTTTTTCCCATCATATATCATAATTTTGCATACATAAAGAACCTTTTAAACTAATTCTTTGCATACTTCATAGAAAAATGTCGATATCAGGAAAACACATAAATACATTTAAACCCTTCCTTAAAATTATAATAATAAAAATAATATTATTGCAAAAGTAAAAAGAATATTACAAAAGTAATTAGCAGATTAACATATTGTTTTTCCCCAAATAAGACTTTATACCGAATTAGAAAATAGTTAGATATAAGTCGTCTAAATAATTAGTAAAAAAATAAAATAGTAGGCACAGTGGAATCCAGACAAAAGTGATAATATGGTATATATAATATTTTAGTGACAATAAAGAATACTAATGTTTCTAATTTCATACTTTACTTTTTTACTTAAGCCATACAGAATAACACGCGCGTTTTGTTTGTATTCGGAGTCTAATTTATCTTTTTTCACGTTTTCCCTTCTTACTTTCTTCAGCTCATTTTTCTTTTATCATTTTCATCGCAAATTAAAAGCAATGAGAAGATCAAGTAATAAGTATATAAAATTTTTATCTACACTGATATTTCCTATATTTTATATAAACTTTTACATCATTCTTACAGTGAAAAAAAATATTTCCATCCATATTTCATTCTAAAATAATAATTCTAAAATAATAATGTTCTAAAGTGATATAATAATATTGTGAGCAAATTTGGTCTTCTTTTAACTCTTGTATTCAATATCATAATTGGGAAAAATTTAGTGGAACTTTATTTTATCATTTAAGTAATTATTTAACTTGACTTAGTTTAATCGGGTTCATTATTCATTTTCAATAATTCGGTTATCGGTTTACTTTTACCTGTTACGTCGATTATTAGGTAGAAAACCTTATACTGACTATGTATTAAATTAAAATAGTTGAACTCATCAAAATATATATATATAAAATAAATACAAAAATATGAATAACTAAAGATTAAGAGATAGAAAAAAAATGAAAACTTTTAGGGAGAAAACCTTATATTGACTACGTATTAAATAAAATAGTTGAGCTCACCAATAAATATATATATATTAAATTCAAAATTATGAATAATTAAAAATTCAGAGATAGAAAAAAAAAAATGAAAACTTTTATGAAAAGCATAGCAAAGGGGTAAGAGGCTCCCCACCCAATTGATTAAAAAACATTATTTATTTCCCTTTTTTGGCCCAAGTGCTCCACTCTCGTATAAATACCTACCTTAAACAACACCTCCTTCACTCACATTCATTCTCCAAACACAAAGAACAAAACAAAAAACGATGATGTCCCCATGCCATGTGATCCTACCCATTGTTCTCTTGTTGTGTACAACAACAGTGACCCTGGCTCAGAGCACTCCTCGAGACTATGTTGAGGTGCACAACCAGGCTCGAGCCGAGGTTGGCGTTGGTCCAATCTCCTGGAACCGCACCCTTCAAGCCTATGCGCAAAAGTACGCCAATGAGAGGATCCCTGACTGCAACCTCGAACATTCCATGGGACCCTATGGCGAGAATATCGCAGAAGGGTACGGCGAAATGAAGGGTTCAGATGCTGTCAAATTCTGGCTCACCGAGAAGCCAGACTATGACTACAGTTCCAATTCTTGTGTTCATGAGGAGTGTGGCCATTATACTCAGATTGTGTGGCGCGATTCTGTTCATCTTGGGTGTGCAAGAGCCAAGTGTAACAACGGTTGGATGTTTGTCATCTGCAGCTATTCTCCACCAGGGAACATTGAAGGACAGAAACCTTATTGATTCTTCTTCTTATTAGTATTTGTCTTTATGTCATTGTTTGGAAATCACCATGTGTAATAATATTCAAATATATATAGCTATATGATATGAACAAATTTCTCAGTCTATAAATTTTTCAATAAGCGTAACTAATTAGAGTTCTTTTCATTTTTGCTACTACTTCTAAAACTTGTCATTTGATAATGGGGTGTGTTCTTGTTTGGTTTTGGGTTTGTTGCTTTGGATTAAGTTCATGGCATGACCTTGAGAGACATAATGAATTAAAAATTCACTCGTGATGATCGAAAAATAATGTTTTAAAAAATTTAACAACCATGTTATAACTTATTTTTAAGAATATTATAGTGATTATTAAAATAAAATTTTATACTTAAAAAAAATTAAAAATAAATAATATTTATAAAAAATTATTGAATATTAATGATATCGTTGCTGACAGCTTCAGTCATGCACATTTATATCAAATTTGTAACTGTTAGTAACTAATAAGTGACAGAAATAAATGACAATAAATGCCACATAGTAAACTACCACACATGATTGAAAGTCCGAATAAGTTCGAATTGATAATTAATATATAATTATTCAAATTTAACATTCGTTCAAAAAATTACTCTACAACTTTATTTTTAGGTGAGTTTTGCTTGACCAAATGGATCTTATAAGTCACAATTACAGTTAAGTCAGAGTTCACCCATTTTTTCAGAATAAATACTCTTCGTTTTTTTTAACGATCGATTTTTTAAAACAAATTGTTTTTATTTAATTATTTTTTTAAATTGAGGATAGTATTATTTATTATTTTTATTTATTGTGATGTAATGAAAAATGCTAAAATAGAAAATCTTATAAATATTTTATGAAGATAAAAAACTATTAATATTTTTTTTTTCAAAATAACCTTAAACAAAACTTAAAAATAGAGAGTATAAAACAAGACAAAATAATGTTATGATTGTCATAGGATAAAGATAAAGGGAACAAATTTAATGGAAAGATAATATTAATCATAAAAGATTTAATGATTTATTAAATTTTTTTACCAGTATTCATTAACATGGTTGACTTTTGAAATGCTCTTCTTATTATTGTAAGATTCAAATTAAAAGTAATATCGGTTTCATTTATAAAACTATTTTCATGATGTCCTTTATATCAATTTTAGTTATTGCATTATTCTTAATATTTCTCAATTTTTTTAATTCTTTTTAATTCAAACTATAAACTATTTTACATTGTAAATTAAAGTCGCTAATATTTCATTACATGATGTTATGTGAAAATTACATACAACAAGATTTGTAAGAAAGATATTTAACGTAACAATAATTTAAATTCATAAATAAAATAAATAAATTTCTAAAAGTAAATGGAAAGTAGATTTAATCAACACTTATTGGATAAAATAATTTAAATAAAATTACTTATAGAAATGAAAAACATATACAAGTTTTTAAAAATGAATATAAGTGCTAAAATGTTTAATGACAATTTAATTTTTTTTTATATATCTATAATTATAACTTCGTAATGATTTATTTTTGTCTAAAAAATGTAAATTTGATTTACATAATAAAATTAAATCTATACAATTATTTTTTTTGAGTGAGCTTATATTTAACAGCAAACTTGTTAACTAGTTTTATCAAATATTTCTAATTTAATAAAATTTGTTTTCTTAAAACTTATAAATTAAGAGTTTATTAACTGTCAAGTAACTTCTTAATTAGTTATATTCTTATCAATTACAAAATAACCTAGTTAGCAGGTGAGTTATAAATTACTTTTACAATGTATAACAATTATGTATATATATAGTGTTTTCTAAGGACAAGTGGTATATGTTTTGTCTATAGTAACAATATTTTGCCTGAATTTATTCTTAGGATTATATATAGTTGGACTTTTGTAGGAAAAGAAATATATTTTTTTTAAATAGTTAAATGTATCATGTAGTTTTTTTATCTTATTATCCAATATCATATATATAATAAGATTGTTAACTTTTAATTAATTAATAATATAAAATAAAATTATAGAAATTAAACTTTTTTAATCCATGTTCTTGATGATTTCAATATTTTATCTCACTATATGATTTATTTATTGCCATATTATTTTATATTTTATGGATCTTGACATTTGACATAAGTAAGTTAGTGTGATGCCAAAATTTGTTCACGGATCACTTTTATGTGAAGCAACACATGTTCCCTTTCCTTCTCTTTGCCGGCGGCTGACAAACCAACACCATTATTGAGCACACCATAGTACAAATTTTCAATACCACATTCTTTTTCAACATTGTATTTTTTTTAATATAAAATGATAAAGTATTTGATAAAATAACTCAACTTTTAGTCTTTATGATAGTTTAGTTAAAAGTTTCTATAAGAGAATAATAAAATAAAAAAATAACTTTTTATAATTAAAATTAACTTGTTCGCATATTAAAAACGAAAATTTACAAGAATTATATAAGATGTTTTCCAATAAATAACTTAGATAATTTAGGTTTATAAAAAGAATCTATTTCTTTAAATATTAATGAAAAAACTTATATATATATATATATATATATATATATTTATTTATTTATTTATTTATTTGACTACATCACGATAGATTGAAATATTCACATGTATTTTATTTAATTATCTCATATAACAACCACTTTTTATAATAATTTTGGTAGAATAAAATCACAACACATGTGACTATCTTTTAAATAGATTGGTATTATTATCTATAAAGACATGTTATATTCATACAGAATTTGCTCACGTAATGATTACTTTTATATTTTATTTTTTTATTAATAAGATGCAGTTAACTTTTGTATAATGTGATTTTAAATAGACAAATATTTTTATTATAAAGTTGTTATAATAATTTACCCACACTTTTTTTCTTTGTATTATACCCTATGTTTATAGTAAAGATGATTTTAGAAAATAATAAATGCTAACTTTTTATATTGAATATATAAAGTATAATTTTATTATTTATATATTTTATTATTGCTGTTTTCTAAATTTTGTTATTTTTAGTTCTTTCTAATGCTTTTAATATCAATTTGAATATTTTTATATGATCAGATAAAATCTGTGAGATAGTAATGGACCGAGATTCTATTTTGATCAATTAGAATTTTAACTAAAATAATTTTTTTCTCTTTAGATTTCAAGTGTTCTTTTCTTATTTTTTGTTGTATGTGAGAGTTTTTGTTGTTGAATGATTCTTTATAAGATTAGGTTAGTAATAATATATTTGGTGTGTAAATCAAAGTATCCTGAAAATAAGTTAGAATTTCTAACTTCTATAAAATTTTGAAACAATTCTTAGAGGAGAGCAAAAAGGAATTTAACGAAAGTAAAAAACATAATAAATTTATTTCAATTTTTTAGAATTGAAAATGAAGATCTAATTGGAATTGAGTTTTTGATTAATTTACGATAGATTTATAAGTCTAGTCAAGGAGTTTGAAGTAGTTATTTTAGACTAAAATTAGTTCTTAATAAAGTACATAGCTTAATTAGTTATATAAGATTAGCTCTTGATAAAGTGTATATTTTAATTAGCTATAGCTTGATGTTTCAATAGTGTCAAAACATTTAATAGTTAAGTCAAACACGTTTTAAGGTAATTTTTATTTTGAAAGTGAATGGTTTTAATTTTTAGATTGTACATTGAGATAAAATGTATTGCTTTTGAGAAAATATCTGTTTTAAAAATTCATAAATTAATTTGATGAATTATGATGTTGAATGTAAAAATAGGCTATAATGAAGTTATGAAACATCTTAAGGTTTAGGATATAATTGGTGAATTCTATTGCTGGATACATATGTTGTAAAATTTGCATGAGTTTTATCCTCTAATATTTTCACTTAAGCACAAATGAAAACGAGTCATATCTCTCTTTTCTGAATGAATTTTGCTAAAATAATAATTTAGTCCTGAAATTAGAATTATGTCAAGTCAATTCCTTTTCTTAAAAGAATTTCCACTTAAGTACAGATTTTGTTGATTGTTCAATGAAGGTTTTAGTTGTTGAGTAAAAGACACCTAATGGAGAGTAAGTTTTATTATTCTGTTGTATAAATGAGATATTTTGGAGTTAAGAAATTATATATATATATATTTTAATTTTTGAGACTCATCATATATACATAAAATTTTTAAAATGTTACATCTTATATGTTAAAATGTAGATCTATATCATATGCGGTAGACAAATGAAGGAGCAACACCCTATCATAAACTCAGTGTTTTTAAATCATACTAGTGATTAATATATTAGTTTTTATTAGCTAAAATTTCAACATAAAATCAGCAGTTATTACTTTGTTCGGTTAAAGCTTTTGCAGACTAATGGATGCGTTTAATGTTCAAAACGACACAAAAAAAGTGAAATATAAAAAAAAATATTGGTGCATATAAAATATAAATTAGTGTGGCAAGGTCTATAATTCAAGTGTTTATAATGGCCAATAATTTGATTATCTATCAAATATTTTACCATTGTTTCTATAGGATCATGAAAGAAGATCATTAAATAGAATGTGGGGCTCATACGAAATTTTGATTTTAAAAAAATACTAATAAGAGGGTATATATTTAAGAGAATGTGTTGCTAGTACTTTTTATTAGAAATACCCGTTTCTCCTTTTTTTGTTTTTAGATGTTTATGGTTAATATACATAGATTAAAAAATAATAATGCATGTAAAATATTATTATCATTATATTTAGACTAGAAAACATTTAATGTTTGTAGTATTAATAGTGAGTATCAAGTAAAAAATATTTGAAAACATTAATTGAAAAATAAAATTTTAAAATAAGAATTATTTTGATAATAGCTAATAAAGCTAAAACAACAATAAGATGAGGTAGTAATGACGCTACTGACTAGAATATATATTATTAATTAGTTGAATGGTTTGATAAAAGTTGCAAAAGGAAATGGAAACACAAAAGAACGGTGGGGCCCAGCGAGATTAATAGGCAGAATTAACTGCTTAATTTGTGGTGGCCCAAGACTTACGGGCATAAACCTATACATAAACAAAAACCAATTTTCAAACCGCTTTTGAAGGAAGCTACTAAAGCTTGCAAGTTAGTCTAACATGTTAGTTTAAACTTTTTCTCAAAAAATAATAAAAACAACTTAAAATATTATTGTTTTCTTAAACATAATATTATTAAAAAAATATTGAGGAATATTATTAAAGTGATATGAGTATATTAGCCTAACAACATCTGAAGATGTTAACATGTTAGCGGTTTTTCTAGTTTATTCCTGAAACACGTGTCACGCGTTGATTTGAAGACTGTGATGAGTCAGTTTGGGAGAAACGAATATCGTTAATGATGATGCAACATTATGTCCTTTCTTCATGGGTTGAGTGTTTGGATATATATTTATATATATATTTTATGAATATTTTTCATGATGATGCAACATTAATGTCCTTTGTGGCTCGTTCCAGGTATACGTGTAAGGCAATGTGTTTTAATAATTTCTTAATACATTAATACTTAAGCAAGTTAAATTAATAAAATTTATCTTATTTAGTTATAAAAAATTACGACCACCCAATTTTGTTTTTTTATATATAATTATTTATATATTTAACACTTACATATAAATAATTTAATTAATATTATGTTTTCTTTTTTTTCTAGATTAAGAAGAAATAAAAAGTAAATTAAATTTTTAAATTCAAATTAAGATATTCTTTTCATAACAAATGTTGATTTCTTTAAAAAGATAAATTAAACCCTTTTAATAATTTTTTTAAGTAATATTTTTGGCCATATTTTTTTTTTAACCTTTTATCTCTCTTAAAATTATAATAATAATAACAAAGTCGTAGTACTTTTTTTCTCTCTCTTTTTTAATAATAACTCCTTTTTTCGTTAGCTGGTATTGTTTTTCTGCGCCATGCTCTCAGTGGCCAACTACATTTAGAGTAACACCTTATTCAAAATGTTCAATCTCACCCATTCTTTGCGATTTTCTTTCAATCTTCTCACCCATTCTGCATTGTTCCTCTAATAATTTCGTGTTTACTTTTTCATCAATTTATTTTCCTTAATCAAAGCTGAAGATTTGTACATTCTAGTCGTAAAGTTAAACGTAAAATTTTCAACTTTGAAATAAATAATCTTACACCTTTTTCTATAAATACGATTATGTTAGATTCTTAGGGGGTGCCGAAAGAAAAAGAAACAAAAAGGAAAAGAGAAAGAAGAAGAAGAAGAAAAACTGGAAAAGGAAATCAACAATCAAAACAGATAACTATCTCATCATTTCAAATTCATTTTATTTCAACGTATGATGCTATGCATGTAATAATTAATTAGTACAAGAATCATAATCCAAAAACAATATAAGAAGTATATCTAACTAAGTTTTTCTAGGTTATTCCTGCAACACGTGCCACGCTCTTGATTTTAAGACTGTGATGAGTCAGTTCTGAGAGAAATGGATACAGTTCATGATGACGCAACATTCTGTTCATGATGGGTTTGGTGTTTGGATAAATTTTTTTATAAATATTTTTCATGATGATGAAACATTAATGTCTTTCGCGGTTGTTTCAGGTATACGTGTAAGGAAATGTATTTGAATAATTTCTTAACAAATATGCAAGCTAAATTATTAATTTTTTTGTTCTCATTTAGATACAAAAGGTATTGAAGATCATTAACCCTAGTAGAATGGATGGAGAAGAAGAAATTAATATTGAAGGTTTGATGAAATAAAAGTATTATATATATTTTATATACTATTTTCATTATTTAAATGCAAAATTTTAAGATTAAATATATATATATATGTATATATATATATATATATCATCCTAATAAAAGAATTTTATAAAACTGACTTTATAGAAGTATACACAAACCGTTACAAACTCAATTAAATTATATAACTTTTTTAAAAAATATTTATTTTATTTTACTACTTTATTAAATAATTAAATATTCAATCCGATTTTTTAACAAAAAGTCATCCAGGCCTACACAGACATTCTGATTGAAAGTTATAAATGTTAAAAATTCAAGTAAATAAATTTTTACCTTGTTAAATGTTGATTGCTATAATAATAACTAATTAAAATTAATTTAATTAAAATTTAAAATAAATTAAGTAAGAATTAATAGTTTTTTTTACTGTATGGTTGACCTTGAATATGAGTTTTAATTTTAATTAAAATAAATTTTTTATTTAATTAATATTAACGTAATTAAAAATCAAAATTGAATTAAGAATTAATTTTTTGTGCTGCACTATTCATCTTTTTGTTTACATTGAATTAGTTTCAACTTTAATTAAAATAAAATGAAATTAAATCGTTTTTAATACACATCTTTTTTTTTTCTTGTAACATCTTTTAAATATTCTTTTTTACTTATTTTTTCTGTTGATAAAAAACGTATTATATATATATATATATATATATATATATATATATATATATAAAGAAATAAAAAATAATATTTATGATTCATGTTACGATTATATAATTTATAATTTTGTGAACTCGTTCTGGACTGTATCTATAATTTCTTGAATTACCTTAGGTTCAAGTATCCTTCCTGTAAATATATCAAAATTTTAGATAAGATTCATCATAATATATTGATATGAATAATTAATATTAATTCAAAATATTCATTGATATGTTTATATTAATAGTAAGTTATCAAATGTGAATTGTCCTATTATATTTCAGTAATAAATATTATTAATGTTAATATTCAATTATTTTTAAACATAAATAATTTATTAATTAATGTTTACATTAATGTAAAGGTGTTTTTAAAAAATATACTTTAATTAAATTTTTATTTAATTGTTAATAGAAATATATATGTGTTGAAGATAAATATTTTTATTTTTATAATTTAAAATTTTATGTACCATTTAGATTTCTAAATTTCATGTCATATTAACATTAGAAGTGAAAAATCTTATGAGCCTTTAATATTGAAATTGACTCAAAGTTGTTTATGAAATGAAGATGTCTTGGTAATAAAATTTAGATAAATGGTTATGATGAATTACGTTCTCCTTTAAAATATATATACATAAGTATTAAAAAAGAAGTTTTACGATTTTACTCTTTCAGTCCGTGGCGGCTCAAGATTTCAGAAGGCCTAAAGCGAAAAAAAAAAATGAGGCTTTTTTTAAATTAATAAAATAATTAAAATTATGATATTTTTATCCAAAATTTATATTTTCCAGCTTTTTGCTATTCAAAATTATCTATTAAATTATGATAATTAATTTTATTTAAAAAAATCTTTTTTAATAGACAATAAAGCTAATCCCTTTAATCTTTGTTGAGATATGTTGATCTTAAATAAGATTTTATTAGTTTAAGTTTTGAAAAACTCCTTTCAGCTGAAGCAATTGATATTGGAATTGTTAACATTATTCTATATGCTATATATGCATTTGGAAAAGAATTTAT
>Ga0099825_1004154_pt1 | contig 19066 bp, 13 predicted proteins | sample SiratroredBW_FD_76838 | JGI IMG/M metagenome (GOLD analysis project Ga0099825, IMG submission 76838) | Root nodule microbial communities of legume samples collected from California, USA - Siratro red BW | ecosystem: Host-associated > Plants > Roots > Nodule | place: USA: California | collected... | reverse complement strand
TTTATTTTAAAATATTTCTCACAAAAATATAATATTCAATAAAACAAGAAGATATTATTTTAAATCAATAAAACAACAAATTTTCACCATTTTTTCTCACACACACATATATATATATATATATATATATATATATTATTTCTCACATATATATATATATATATATATTATTTCTCACATATATATATATTATTTCTCACATATATATATATATATATTAAATTAAATTATTTTTTTTATTTTTAATTCATTATTCATAAACATAATAAAATTATATATATTTTAATATAATAAAAATGTGGATAAACAAACGTGTGTACTTTTGCTAGTATATAAATGAAGTAACGCATCTAATAATAATAATAATTATTATTATTATTATTATTATTATAAAATAGATAATTTTATAAAGATTTTACATTTTCTTGGTAATGATATTAAGCTTGCACTTAAACTTAATTATAAGGAGTTTATAATAAGAAAAAATATAAATTAATTAATTCTTATATTTATTTTTATATATTTAATAGTTCTATATTATTTAATAATCGAATTAAGGATAATTTAAATATATTTTTTTAACATGTATTTTTTTGAAAACAATCCGAATTATTAACCATACTTTGTTGGTTAATTATAGTAACTTATCAAATTTGAAATCGAAATAATAACAAAATATTTTAATTGTACATAAAAAAATTGAATACACAATTTATACATTCAATTTTTAATTTATTTCTCAATTCAACTAATTAATAATTAAATAAAAATATTTATTAAATATTTTGAAAGATTGAAGACATGACTTCCTTTTCATTTTTTAACCGTTTCAATTGTCAAAAATATACAAATAATAATTTGTAAATGTCAAAAATTTAGATAACAGCAATGATTACTATTTTTGAAATTTAGATAATGTTAAAAAAATAAAAATGTGATAATTTCAAATTTTAAAAGTCAAATTTCAACTTGGTATTTTAATTTTCTAATCTTCTATTTCAACTTTTAAATATTAAATAATATTATTTCTAAAATTAATATTTAATTACTTTTTTTAAAAGGTATGCTTTAAAAAAAAAAATAAGTAAAAGGGTGAAGTTATCTTTGCTTTTATCATTGAATTTTAAATTTTCAATGTCAATTCAAATTTTAAATTAAAGGCTAAAAATTATATTTTTTAATTTGAATTTCTAATCTTTTTAATGGTTTAGACAATATATTGTAACTTTTAAAAATTTTGAATATTGAAAATTAACTCTTTTTTCATTTTATATTTAACTTTCCAATTTTGAAGTATGAACATTAAATTTTAGGTTAAATTTTCAATTTAAAAATTAAATAATAATAATACTATTTAGTTACGATGATTTTCTCCATTCAAAACAAACAATTACAATAAAAACGTTATAAACATTGATAAATATAATTATTTTAAATAACATTATTGTAAAATAATTTTTCGTACCAAATACCATAACATTATGAAATTAAAAATATATGAAAAGTAAAACTTTTTATTATTTTTTGCAATCATATAAACTATTATATTTAGTGATATGATTGCTAAAAAGTAATAAGAAGTTTTGCTTTTCATATATGTATAATTATAAAAAATAATAATTTTAACATGTCCCACAAGAATCTAAAGTTTATTATAATTATATTAAAATCTTATTTCCATATTAACATTTTATTATAATTATATTAAAATTTTATTTTCATATTAACAGAAATTATAAAATTTTAACAAGCTTTACTTTTTCATATATGCAGGCTTCAGCTTCTATTTTTTTCAGTTGCAGGCTTGGCCTTACACTGACTGGTTGTTGTATAGAAATGTCAAAACCACTTGGATTCTTCTACTAAACATTTGCTGGCATTCTGTTTTCGGCTTTAGTGGGACTGAGGCCTAATTTTGTTGAGTGGCCTAAAGCAAAATCAACACTGATTAATCAACACAGAACCTACTAGAATTAAAAATAAATAGTAAATTCCCATTCTAATTCTCATAATTTAGTGATTTTAACGTCTTAACAAATCTCTAATTCACAAATTGTTCCTCACTAAAATCTCCATTGGTGCAAAATGACAATAGAAATGAAGTAGAAAATGGCTGAAATGAATGACATCTTCCATTGTTAAAGTGATAACTTTGTCAGAGAATAAAATTATTAATACTTACAATTCCACAAATTAGAGTAGGATTCTAGTAAATGTTGGCCAGAAATTAAATATGTGACTGAATTCTTCAAAATCTACTTTTAAATTGAGTATTTAAATAAAAAAGTTATTTTTTAAGAAGATTTAGTAGAAAAAGAAAAAAAGAAAAAGCTTTATAAACACAAATTGTAAATTGCCCTTGTGTGCGTTGAGTTGGCCTTATCCGCATAGGATAGAACAGCTTCACCATCTTAGCAGGGCAAAGCAATGACTTCCTCTGCATTCACTTTGGTTCCTCTCTCTTCTTCTTCCCTCAATGTTCCTCATTCTTCTCCCAAACTTCCTTCCAATTTTCTATCTTCTCCCATTGCCGCATTCTCTCGTGCTCCCAAATTTCTCTTTGCCGAATCAAGATACCATTTTCACCCAAAGGGAAACGCTTCTAAGTTTTCCATCACTGCCCAAACCCTAGACTTCTCCGATTCCTTCTTCGAAGGGGGTTTCGGCTCCGAAGATGACCCCAATTCACCCGGCGGAACCGGCTTCACGGCCGTCGAGGAAAAGGAGGACCCTCCCTGCCCACCCGGCCTTCGACAGTACGAGACAATGATGGTTTTGAGGCCCGACATGACCGAGGATGAGCGACTTGCACTCACCCAGAAGTACGAGGAGGTTAAATTCCGTGACTTTTACTTCTTTTTCATACACAAGATAAGATGCATTAAGATAATCAAATTGAACTTGCTGATAACAAAAATAATCAAATTGAACTTTATTATATATAATAGTTAGTTCTGCAATACTATGTTTCTGTTTATGATTGGGCAATTACACCCGGATGTGACTGTGCTCAATGATTTATACTTCATTTGGGGATAGTTGCTCAGTGAATTCGTATGATGTTGTTTTTGGTTATTCATTGGGGTGAAATGCAGGGTGGCTCAATTTGAATAATAAACTGATTGTTCATTGATGCATAGCTGTTAGAATCTTAAGTTCTTGATTAGTATTTCAAACGACCATCGACAATTTCGTATAGTTTATACAAATCACACGATTCAACTATACATTTTTTGTTAGTTTTCTTTCACCAATTCTTGAGAAAGAAATTGAAAAGTCATATAAGATTAATGTAAAGGAACTGAAGGAACATTTCTTACCTTATCCTATTTGATTATTTCACTACTTCATTGCATGCACTCTTTTAGCTATTTTATTGCTTCAATTCCAGATTCTTAAATAGAGGTTTTACAAACTCAGATATATGTAAGAATTTTGTTTATGAGCCTTGTCATTAAGTGGTTTTATGTATTTTAGTTTGAAATTATATCATCTATATATAAAATATGTCTGAAATTATTTTTCACTGAATCCTATGGTTTGATACAAATTATGATATATGATTTGAATCTCAATTGGATAACCTTGGTTTGATTAAGTTGAAGTTTGATAAGTGTGTTGTTGTGGTTATGCGTTATTGGAGGTGCCGGTCTCCTTGCAATTTAAGTAAATAATAATAATTAATTGTGGACTTAAACGGCAATGTTTGCTGATCTGAAGTTCTGATGAATTTGCAGTGTTGTTATTGAATTCTATGAACTGGATTTTATACTGTATTACAATGATTTTCCTTCTTGCAGATTCTTGTTGCTGGAGGTGGCATGTATGTAGAGGTTTTTAACAGAGGAGTTATTCCCCTAGCATATGCCATCAAGAAGAAAAACAAAGCTGGTGAGACCAATACTTATTTGGATGGCATCTACCTGCTGTTCACCTACTTCACCAAGCCTGAATCCGTAAGGCCTCTGGAGGAGACAGTGTTAGCGGATGATAATGTTATCCGATCAAGTAGTTTCAAAGTCAGGAAGAGGAAATATTAGTTTCTTTTCAGGTCTCAGGTAGCTCCTTCAAAGAGATGGTTTATAAAAAGTAATGTTGTATTTATCATTTGTTATTGTTTTTCCTTTTTTGTCATTTGGATTCGAGTAATTTTGTAACATGATTGAATTTGATTAAAAGAGAGATGTAGGTGCTATCTATCACTTGCAGTCTGCAGAATTACCATGCTCAATGCAGTTTTGCTATATGTTGACGATTAAGTTGTAAATTTTTTTACCAACTAGTCTACAAATTTATATGGAACTAATAAATTATTTGACATAACCTGTTTAGACGTAGAGTTTATTTAATTGAATATCTTAAAAAAAAAACAGGTCTAGGTGTTACCGAAATATGTAACAAATATGTAATATTTGAACTAAATATGAATATTTAAGTTAAAAAAATGATGAGTAATTTTATTTTAAATAGATCACAAGCTAAAAAAAATATTATTAAAGCATTTTTTTATCAGTTAAATTTATATACAATAATGTGAATGCCACCCTTTATTTAATGATTTTAAAAAAAAAATAATTAATTATAGAAAATGTATTAAAGTCTATTGGTAGCACCATCCAAATAAATAGAATTCGAGTTTGAGACTTAGACATTTGAATTTGGAGAAAAACATTTTTCTATGATTGTTTTATTGGATTTAAATAGGATATATTCGGTAGAAAATATTTATTGTCTACACTTTTTTCTTGAAAGCAAATATAATTGGATATACGTTCAAAACCATATGCCTAGCATAATACGTAGATGTCCTAGCAAGAGAGAGTAACTTGGTTGGCAAGTAAACTTTACAACTTCAAAAACAAAGTGGAATTTAGATAAACATGGTATGTTTCTGTGCAAGCCAGCAAAAACAGATTTCCAATCAATCTAAAAATATAATTACTATGTTCCTGTTGGTCAATGTCTTTTTTCCATTTAAAGAGTCTGTAGCAAGCTCCAAACATCAGATTAATAATGTACAGTATCATTATACAGATCATTATTCTGATTAAATTGTGGACAAAAGCAAGGGTTTTATTTGTGGAGGAGGGATTAAGTTAGTATAAGAATAATACTTTACTCTTATTCTCATTTTTTTAATCTATTTTTAGATATATTAAACATATGTATCTACAATAAGATATATTGTATTAAAATTTTCACTGTTTATTACTTTTAAATTTAAACTTGTTGTGACTTTAGTGTAGTTTTTCGAATTATAAGAGAGGATTGCAGGAGGTAACAAACAGAACTACAAGTACACAAAGAAACAAAAAAGGTAACAACCTAAAAAGTTGAGGAAAGATACTTGACCTCAAGTAGACACCATATGATCATCACATGATGTTCAAACATCTATTTTAGTAATAGGACACCAAACCTATGTCTTGCACTAAACCAGAATTTCTCTATAGCAAAATCTTAGATTGTTGAGAAGATCAACACATACATAATATAGAACATAAAGAGGATAACTGAACAAAAGCTACACGTGTATATAGAGCAAAGAAAATCATACTAGTTACCATAGACCAACTCAGTTCCTATTGCATCAGCAGCAGCACCACTCCACGGAACAACCACTTAAGAATAAATAGCAACAGATGTAGTGATGTATGAAGAAACCAACCCCCACATTCCATTTACATAAAGTAGAATTTTACTGCAATTACCATGCCTAACCATCACCACATGACCCATCCAAGATTACCCATTCACTTCAAACTACAGACCAATCTTTACTTGTACCAAACTTTATAGCATATAATGCCCCCTTATAACATGTGTTAACTGTGTAATTTCCTGCAATGTAGATATTGTTTTCCCATGAACCAATTTCCAGGGAGATTTTGGACATACAAGTCATAACTGTAGTAGTGTTAGTGTTCATAATGAGAAATGGAAGAATAACTTAGCAAGACCGTGTAGTGTGATTCAGCAAGCCATGTAATCATATTTTAGGATATGTTCGGACAAATTTATAGGAAAAGGAAATAAGAAGAAAACAATTAGATAAACTTCTTCAAAACTTCTTAATTTCTGCATAAGTCAATTTATAGAAGGACTCTCATTTAATTTTTCAGAATTTTTGTTTTCTAACTTGTTGATAAACTAAATTTAAATTATAAAAACATTTATAAATACTTATAAATTTTGGAGTTACTTACGATTGCTTTACTATGCTAATGCGGTGTTGTGTTGTACGAGATTGTTGATAGAAAGTCAACAATGGCATGATATTATTGAACGACAACCCTATTAATTAAAACAATTATGGGCCAAGATCTGGTTTGTTTAGTCTCTTTTTTATTTGATTATTACCTAATCGTAGAATTTGCAGCGCTGCATTCTGTAGATTGCTTATTACTTTCTAATATTTCATATTTTTTTTTTGGTTCTAAATCTCGTGATTAAGTTGTTGAATTACATGCGACCAAACGTTTATCGTATAAAGTAGTAGTGATGTTGTGTTAACTAGGAAAAGAAATGTCATGTCATGTTAAAAGTTAATTTGTTTCAATGGGGTCATAATCATGTTTTTTGCACGTTTTTCTTTTCAGTTGAAGTGTATATGAACTCAATCACCACCCAACCAGACATTTATTTTTCTTTTAAGCCAATAATTCGAATGTCTACTAAAGGATTTATCTATGTCTCTACGGTGCTACTTCTGGATATTACATGATCAGCAACATAAGTGGTTGCACTTTGTTTTGATAATTAAAGCAAATGACTAAAATGATAAAGCAGCTACCTTAGTTCTTTGTATCCACTGAAACACGGAGAATCTGCTATGATTTTCATATTCAGATCTGATTCTAAACCCACTCATAGAAAATAACTTAATCTCTTCAATTAATCACGTTCCACCAACAAGAGTGCACATATTGTGTCATAGTCATGGTCAAAATGCATTATGCTCTCATTCATAGGATGAGACAGATCTCTATTTCAGAATAGATGGACTCTGTTGAAATTTTAAAAAAGAAAAAATCTATTCCACATACTAGATATATATATATATTGATTTCAGAAAAAAAAAATCTTAAAAATTGGAGACTTGAATATATTCTTAAACCTTTTAAAATAGTGAATTTGGATTTTTATTCTTACAAAAAGATTTTTTTTTTCTTTTTCTTCCTTATCAAATATGTAACCATTGTTTTCAAAATCACGTTTCTTCAAAATGTGTAGAAGGACATTTTGAAGGTCTGAAATGGTAAACCAAACACAGCCTTGACATTGGGGTCCATATCTGAGTAGTAGTGGAGGATCATATGGGCCTGTTCCACCTCTGCAAAACACGGAATATGTACTAATGCCATTATCATTTTCATACACATCACACATAATAATTATATATCGCTAAATTGCTAATGCAACATCTCAACTTTATCAATGACTATAAAAAGACAATTTTAAAACATTTTGGTATATATCTTCCTTACCCCATTCACCAATTCTACCAAATATTTATTTTTTATGGATCTCTCTGCCACCTAAATAAAGAAAAGAACCAAACAGAATACCATCAACATATCACAACTAGTGCATGCTCAACTAGAGCTATTGCAGAACATTTTCAACCCTCTCTGTCTATTCTTATTCAACAATTTTCTATTAATATGTTCCACCCTTTTGTATCTGTATTGAATATGTGTTAGGGAAGAAGAGAGGGTGTGGTGAATTGGTGATGGATGTGCCTCAAACTCCAACCCCCTCTCCACATTTGTATCCTCAAGAACTTCAACTTAAACTTTACCAAGCCTTCATCTTCTCCATTCCCATACTCTTTTCCATCATTCTGGTTCTCTTGTTTTACTTGTTCTACCTCAAAAAGAGAGCTTCCTCTCTCTCAAATCCACCTCTCCACATGCTTGCCACCACTGCTAATCCTCAAACTACGTATCCTTACCCTTCACAAGTAAGTAGGATTTTCTTTTTCCGTAATTTCAAGTATAACTGCATAACACACTTCATGGATTTAGATGCTATGGCTAGTGTTAAAATCATACATTGATTAGCATATGAGCAATGGAATATATAAACGATGCACACTTCTTACTTTAAGAACTAGTTTTTTGGATTGAGTAAGGTAAACTTAGATGACTGATTTGCTTGCTTTCTGCACTATTATCAGTAATTGAATTGAAAAACTAATAATAGCCCCTTAACTGCTAATATCACAGCCTTGCCGATTAGATCTGACAGTGCAATTTCTTGACAAACTTCCAAGGATTTTATTTGATGAGGATTTTGGAACAAGAGATTCAGTGTAAGCCTTTTCTTGTCTGTTCTTCTTGCCTCTTTCGTATGCCTAAGATTAACTGATCTATTTGTTTGCATTATCTTTGAATGTTAGCTGTGTTACCTGTGTAGTTATTCGTTTCTTTTTCATCAGTTTTTGAACTTTTCTTGACGTGCTTTAATCTCTATCTGTTACACAGAGCTAAATTGTTAGTTTGCTATACTTCAATTTGCCCTCTTCCAAATTATACTCAAATGATTGTTGTTCTTCAAAAGCTGAAGTTTTTTTAGCAGAATATTCGGTTTTCAAATTTCTTAGAACCTTTCATGACATCCATTATTTTCATAAAAAGTTATTCGGAAAAAAGGAAGTGAAAGGTGTGAAGAATATATGAAGAATGGTCCCCTTTTATGACTTGCACACTTGAAGCTGAGGTGACTCACTAGAAAAGAAAAATATAGCATATCTAATTCCTACACGTATAACTCAAATGGATAGTAAAAAAGACAAATTTCAAAAATAGATAGATACTGGTTACATCTGCTTGAGAATTTCTACTTGGCAAGTGGTGGATTGCACTTTAGAAAGTTCTGGTTTCTCATACTGATCCCCTGTTCCAATACATCCGAATTCTTCTCCTTTGTTGATTTGATTCAGTAGTGTTGAACATATTTCAAAGCTCATGAAATATGATTGTGCCAATATTCTGATAACTATAAATTCATGAAATGAAAGCAAAACGGTTGTTAATTTTTTCTTTCTGAAAAAACAGATGTTGTGTTTGCCTTGGAGAATTTGAGCTGAAGGAAGAGCTGCTACAAATTCCTTATTGCAAGCATGTGTTTCATATAAGCTGCATATGCAACTGGTTGCAATCAAACTCCACATGTCCACTTTGTAGATGTTGCATCATTCCCTCTACCAAGTTCCTTAATCCAGCCCCACCAACTGTCTCAGACCCACCACAGCAAGGTGGAACTTCAGGCTCTTCATCACACATCATGTCAATGCCTCAGTAACAAGAAGATGAAGTTGATAATCACACAAATACCACCATTTTTTCCAATGAAATGGTGTATTAATTAGATTATCATATTTTTGAATTGAAAGAAGAGATTCAAATGGCTCTCATGAACCAAGAGTTCTGTAAATTCAAAACCAATAATTTATTAAATAAACTATAGCAGCTTTTCTATATCTGCATTGTTAATACTCCTCTAATAAACTTTTAACCAATTATATTTCTATAAGAGTCGACCACAATAGTTTTATTCTTTAAGGACACTGATTTTCGTTTTCCAAAGCACAACATTCATATGCAATAGTACCCTATGATTCAATGAATGGAGCCTGAATGATCGTACATTGGGCAATCATGATAATGTGGATTATTAGGAAGAAAGTGAGGAAAGTATATGAGTGAATTAGGTTGGAGTATAGGCAGAAGAGGTTAGGAGAGTAATATAATAAGGTAATAGTTGTGTGCACCAAAGAAGAACATCAAATGATTGATTAGAAAGCAGGCCTTTGTTTTCCCTCCTTAGTATATATATAATACTTACTAAAAAGAGATTATTTTAATGATTGTGTTTAGAATTTTATTATTATTATTATTATTATTATTATTATTATTATATTTAACTGTGAATTTATTTTAAGCACTAAGAAGATTGCTATCTTAATAATCAGTCAGAAACTATTTTATATATAGTTTCAAAAATAATTATAAGTAAAGTTAGCAAACTAATAACTTTTATCTGGTATAAAAATTATTGAAGGTGTAACACTCTTACTTACATAATATATATAACACGTATATACACTTTCAGTTCACTTGTAATTGCAAAATATTTCAAAATATATTTTTCTTTTATGGAATTTAAAATACACATATATCAAAATTATTCATCTTAATAAAGATATAAAACTAAATCATGTTCATTTTAAAGCATCAACACCTATAACTTCGTGTGTGCTCCCTGGTTTAACATAATTATTATATATTTAAAATAAAAAATTAGGGTAAGCTAAAAATTTTAAAACATTATTAATATAATGAAACTTTTAATTAATACAATAAAAATTTTCAAGTAATTCATCACTTCTTCTATATTCCTTTTATATAAACATTCATATTTACTATGAGTTATATCAAACTTTATCAATCAACATACAAAGACATTTTCACTCCATTTCCAAAAGACTCGTGCATCAATTAAATTCAGATATTTGAATTTATCATACAACTCCAGCTGTGAATACCATATAACTCTATACACATATGAATCAATCATCTTCTTACGACCGACACGGTTAATCCACACGTCATTTCCTTTACAAACCATAGTTATTTATATAAACTTTCTTCAACTCTCTTACCACTTGATAATTTTCGTCTATGATTTTAACGTATCATGATACCTCCTTCTAAACAAGTTTCAAAATAATACACATCCTAAACAATCCTAATACAATATTTCTTTTCTTAAAATTTTATATTTAGATTATATTTCTACATGTTTCACCATCATACATCACATGTCATCATACGTTAGCATAAACTTATTCAATATATATATATATATATATATATATATATATATATATATAAACATATAATTAATTATTTCTCGTACAATAATATAGATTATGACTGACATGTGAAGAGATTATATATGCTTTTTGCTTTCAAAGAATTCCTTCCTCAGTATCATCCAAGGCGACTTTTTGGCGTCCCTTCACCCCATGTAGCACAAGTGTATGCAAATTTGAAATAAATGCATGCATTTTTTTTAATATTTACCTATATATATGGGGTAAACCCGTAACTCCTCTTTCTCTGCCTACCTCTCCATTCAAATCATGTCATCTAAACAGCAAAAGTAACAAAACTTTCTCAACTCCCATTTTTATGATCATGTCATCCAAACAAAGTGTAAGTAAAATATCTTCCCTCACTACCTACCTTTACCAAGAACTAACTTTATGGGTAGGCAAGAATAATATCTTTTGCAATTACTATTATACTGCTCAAGACTGTTGAAAAGGCAAGAATGTTGAAAAGGAACTTCAGAACAACACACCTGTAAGCGTAACCATTTTGGTAATATTATCTAAGAAATCATGTTCCATTTCACCAACTACTCATGGTCTAAACTTTCTCATATTCTCATTTTTGCATACATAGGGGTGGGGATACGTTAATTAACAGCCACAAGCCCACCTAATCCGAGTCTTATAACTTGTACTAAGAAAAGAAGCTATATGCAATCTTCAACTATATTACCCACTTACTCATCCACACAAACCAACGATAAATGTTATTTAGACCAAACAACAGTGCAACATAACTAATTAATTCCAGGTTGACCAACACTGTGTTTTAGGTTTTGGAAGTAACTACCATACTTCTAATCTTTTGGATAACTATAGGCTACTAATTACATCATCATCTTTAATGAAGTATTATGATTTTTAATTGTTTTCACACTCAAATATCATGTTTAATGCTACCAAAATATTTTGTATATCTTCAATAACATTAAATGAATGATTAAACCTTGTTGGGGTTTCATAATCTTGTGTAAAAGGTTGCTTGTGAGTAAGGTATGTAAAAGGTCAAAACTAAACTAGGAAGCATTTGATGATCATAAATTGAAAGGTTCCCTGCAAAAGCTATGAAAGGCATTGGAATAAAGCAAGTGAACCATTGAGTACGGTTGCCGTTGCTCCTGCCTACTGTATCAGACATGAAACTCTAATTAAATTCCAATAATACACACATCATAGCATAGAATATCTTATCTCTTTGCATACGTACTTCAATTCAATCTGAAATGAACCTTCTGTGGTTGTGGTTGTGGTTGTGACTGTGGAGATGCCATAACACTCCACAAAAATAGTCAATGATTTCCCAAAGAGACACACATGCATGCATGACAACCACATTCTTAGCTTATTATTCCACCCTTTTTCCCTGAAAAAAGTCGAATTACTCAGGTAACCTAACTTGGGAAAGATATATAACGAGTCCTTAACCATCAAACAATTGGGTGTAGCCAGATAAGGACAGAAAGCATTTACGTTCATTGAAGTGAATAATGCCCAGAATCCAAGTACTGAATAATATAAGGACAACTTGGTTTACCAAATTGTTTTGATAAGTTTGACATCGATTAAACTATAGAAACCAAACTGATATTCATTCTACATAACATAGGATCTAGCTACTTTGATTATTGGGTCGAGAAAAGAAATAGGTTGATTATTAAAGCTGGTAAAAAAAATTGGAGAAGCTATACTTGTAGCTACCCCGAATTATAGTTAATACAACCTACCTACTATGAAAAAATAGTCTACTTTTTTAAAGAAAAATACATTGACAAAAGAAACTATAACCTCTTAGAATAAGCTTAATCAAAGTTAAACTAGTTAAGAAGAATCAAATAAAAGATTTAGATTACTCTTATATACAAGATTTAGACTACTATACAAAATGAACTACTATTTCCTAAACAAATAGTTTTACTTATTTGTTTGTGTCTGAATTGTGAGAAAATATGTTGTAAATGAAATTTTCCAATTAAAAATAAATATATTAATGTTTTTTTTTTCTTAATATTGTACCTTGTATCCTCTTGTTCAGAACGAAAAAAATCAAGTTATAAAATGTATTAAAAATTGAAATATAAATTAAAATTCTTATATTAAGTATGAATACACAATAAAAATAATATATAAACAAAAAAATCATATATTTATTCTTTTAAGATTTTGAGTTTTGAAGGTAATATCACTACAAAATGAAGTACCTGTGATCTACGTAATATTTTAACTTGTAAGGTGTTGGAATTTAATTAGTAACCCCTTTATTTTTTTTCTGTTTATTTGAATTTGAATTGATTGAATAGGGTAGTCTTTAGGTTCTATTATATTCTCTACTAGTGATGTTGGTGGTAAACATATCCAAATTTAATGTGATTCAGAGTGGCAGCATATTCACAATATATCTAATATTTGTATCTTTAATCAACTCAATTGTTTTGTACTCTTAGATCTTGAAAAGAGGCATGTTAATGAATGTTTTACCTGCTCTATCGTTGGTTTTCATCCCTACTAGTTCAAATAATACAGTAGATCATATTAGTGATGATTCATCAAAGAATCATTAATTATGTGTTTAATTGTATAATGACTTGAAGTTTACATAATTCTTTTCTGAATTATAGAAAAGTGGTACAGGAATAATTTTATAGGGTGTATAAAGAAACATTGAGTATATAGCAAGCCATATAAATAATATTTGTCGGAGAGCTTCTTCATGCACCTCCGTGATATCAGCATGCAACTCCATATAATAGTTGAAAAGACAAAAATTATCTTTCTTCTAAAAATTTAAATCTAAAATTATCCTTCATCTTCACTCTATCCTACTGTGTCGTTTTCCCTGTATTCTTCTCTCCTCCACTCTTTAATTTGTTATCCCTGCATCCCTTCTCCCCTGCACCATTTCAATTTCATCTCCATACGCCTTTTCAATTTCTTCTCCCTGCACCATTTCAATTTCTCTCTCATGTACCTTTCTAATTTCTTCTCAATAGATCCTCACATGATAAATTAAGGCGAATATAGATTATGTACTAACAAATGCATTGCCATCTAATGATAAATCATCATACATATTAATTTTCTATTTTTATAAATAATTGTTTTGAAAGTATAATACTAACTGATCATTTTATACAACTAATTAATAATCGTCAATTAATTAATTAATCACTACTCAAAATATCATGAGCAGTAGGATGATATCAGTCTTACTAGGTGGACAACAGCATGGTCCTCATCATTAATAACAATAATGAGATAACAAAAGTAGGTCTTGCATGTACAGTTATAAATTATGGCCCATGGATTTGGTCTCAGTCTAAACCTAGTAAATAGCCTCCTATTGCAGATTTGGGGTGGGCCATTGAATCATAACTATAATTTTAATTTTATAAAATTAAAGGAAGACCAAAATTTAACTTTAATCAATATCAAAACTACATTTAAGTAAATCTTCAATAAAGAAACTCTTTCTTCAATCATTTTCTGACTGTGGTATGTGGAAGGTGATTGGTGATATAGGTGTTAATTAAGTAGAATAACATTACCCAATCCAACTTAACATGTTACACTGAATTTTTTTGATTAAAATAAAATTTATTTAACTAAATTCAATTCGATTATAATTATCCAATAATAATAATAAATAATTGTGAGATCGATGAGCACCACAGTATATGTTGTATTAATTTTCTTGACTGATTTGTTGGTGGCATAAATATTGTAGAGGTGCACATATCTGTCTTTTTCTTTTCCAAGTTAATTTTCTGTATTGAGAGTGAGGGGGTGTATTATTGTGTACAACATGACATTGTCACAACTTGTGCTTTTCTTTTTCCTACTCTTTGTAATAAAAAAGTTCATTTAGCTTCTTAGAGTATATTTTTTAATATCTTGGAAGTGTATTCATTAGTAAAAATCTTTAATTTATATTAAAGGTGTTTTGGCATATATCTTTATTCTCTTCAATTTTAAAGAGTACCTTTTATATACAATGTATTTCAAAAAGATAATAAGATTGAGATTTTGGTGAGAAAAGAAAAGTGTGGGCATTCACTGGAAGATCAAATAAGGAAAAAACAAACACCTCTAAAGCACACAAACCAAGCTGAACTTTTTTTTTAATATAATTTTAGCGAAAGAACAGTAAAATTGCTGAAAATAACATTTTATTGGCTTCAGGGCTCATCACATTTGACCACACAATCTGATAATGCCTAGTCAGTCACATACCCCTGCTATGATTCCAATACATATAAAACAACTATGCTTTGTCCATAAATCTCATGAATTTGTGCCCAAAAATCACTGGTTCTCAAAAAGTGTAAAGAAAAAGAAATACTCTGGTTGAGTTTGAATTCTACTTATGGCCTGAATGGGGCAAAGACAACTACTGAATTGTGTCCACCGAATCCAAATGAGTTGGATATACCTGCAGTAAGTAAGCACACTTTAAGATCAGAAACATCGAATTTTACATTATTACTCTATTCAATCAAAAATATCATACATACCAACATTAACTTCATGCTGTTTCTTAACGTTAGGGACAGTGTCAATTGTAACACTAGGCTCCAAGTTCTGCGGAAAAGTTAAATAATTAAGATACTGTGAGAATCAACAAAAGTTACAAATGTAACATATTTGATTTGATTAATAGGATGAATTTGTGGTTCAGAACGTTACATCTTGGTTAATGCTTGGATGCACCCAGCCAGTTGTTATGGCTTTGATAGTTGCTATGGCTTCCAAACCGCCAGCAGCACCAAGACCATGACCAATCATTGACTGAAATGATTAGAACATATAACAATAAGCTTCAAGTTTAACAGCAGAATCCAGTTAGGATTATGAAATATTTTGAAGTATAATAAAATAGGAGAAAAGAAAAGTTTGTTACCTTAGTTGCATTCATTTTCAACTGTGATGTGTCCTTAAAAACCTTTTTGATTGCATTAACTTCAGCCAGGTCACCAGCCAATGTTGATGTGGCATGAGCATTCACATAGTTCACCTATACATTTAGAAATTAGCCAATGTTTTCAAAAGTAACATTCAATGTTACATGTATGAGTCCAGCTTTGGTACTGATTACTTGAAAGTAATCTCTATTCCTTACCTCTTCGGGAGAAACTCCAGCATCTTGTAAACTCTTGGTTATGCAAGATGAAACTCCTAGTCCATCAGACCTTGGATCAGTCATGTGATGAGCATCACATGTTATGGCACCTCCCAAATATTCTGCTATTATGGTGGCTCCCCTCTTTTGTGCACTCTCCAAGCTCTCCATTATCTTTTTTCAGTGATAGAGAATCAAGTTTTCATTAGGTGAACAAAAGTCAGTTAAAACAAAAACTTGGTAAGCCATATGTTGGGTTTAAGGTTCTACCAGCACACCAGAGCCTTCACCCATTACAAAACCATCACGATCTTTGTCCCATGGTCGTGAAGCCCTCTTGGGGTCTTCATTCCTCTGAGACAAAGCCCTGCAAGCAATGAAACCTCCGACACCAGTAGGCATGATTGCAGCCTCAGTCCCACCAGCCACCATTATATCTGCTTCACCTCTTCTGATGTGATTAGCAGCCGCATAAAAACAGTAATTTGCTGTTGCACAAGCAGTGGAAATGGAGTAATTTGGACCCATTAGGCCTGTGTCTATAGCCAACAAAGCAGAACCCATGTTGGTGATGGAGTAGGGAATGAAAAATGGAGTAATTTTCTTATATCCCTTCTGGATAAGAGCTTCCACACCAGAAGAGAAAGCCGTTAAACCTCCCATTCCTGTTCCCACCAGAACTCCTATTCTTGTTTTGTCCATCTGATAGAGAGAAAATGAATGTATAGCTTGTTATCAATCCTCCTAATTAAATCATTCGCCCAATGAAAAGTAGTGATTACAACAAGGACAAAACTAATATACAGTTTGTATTGTTCTTCGATTAGAGTTAGATATCATCTTGATAATCTGCATAATCCTTTAATGCAAACATTTATTATTCATATTAACAAGAAGAAACTCTAATTCTGATAAGAGAAATAGCATTTTTGAGTAGCTACATCTAAGTTTTTTTCCAATAATTGCCAATATGGTTAGTGATACTGACAATAAAGATTCAGACAAACTAAATTAAGTTACAATCAGAATTTTCCTTGTTAGTTTGGCAACTACACATTGCAACTTCAAACAATTCTGTGACTTACAGTGTCAAGGACTTTTTGTCCAAGGTTGGCATCATCGAGTGCCCTCTTGCCTGCAACAATGCAATACCTCCAGCAATCATCAAGGCGCCGATCATTCTTGCCATCAATGTAACCTTCTGAAGAGAAATCACGTATCTGACCTCCAAATCGGACAGAGAAACTAGAGGCATCAAACCTATCTATAAGGCTTATCCCACTTTCTCCCTCAAGAAGTTTGTTATAAAAGGCGTCAATGTCACTGCCAAAGACTGACACAAGACCCATTCCTGTTATAACTACCCTCTTTTTTGGATCCTTTTCTCTCTTTGGTGCTGCAACCGTTGGGGAAGCCATGGCCTTGATTGTCCTGCATCTTGGAGCTGCAAGGGCAAGTGTGAAGCTTCAATTAACAATTAAGGATTTGATGAAATACATTCTAGGTTACATCACAGATTAGGATCTAGGTATTCTGAAGTGGGTAATTCAGTTTAGAGAATAAAATAAGTGATTTGATGAAAAAGTCCACCTTTATTATTCGGTGCTTTCCTAATAAATGATACATATGTTAGAATATGAAAAGTAAAATTTCTGGTGAAAAATTATGTATGACAAATATTGAAAATTGGTATGACAAACAGTTGAAGTACTACTTCCTACAGAACTTTAACAAATGCCAAGAATAGTGAACAAGTTGCTAGACCCTCCTAAGTGATCATTATTGTAGTTGATTTGCATACTTATGAAATTCCAAAATCCAAATTCTATTAGTACCATGGGTAGGATTAGGTTGGTAATAAAGTAAAAGTAAAAAAGTGCAAAACCATTTAAACAGGGAATTGGATTTGGTGCATATACACATCCATGCAATCTCTTTGTTAGATGAAGATTTGACAGTTCAAATTTGAAATGCATATTCCAAGTCTGATTTCCTATGATACATCCGATCTTGATCCAACAATTAGGATCAGCTATGCTTTAAATTCTCCGGTTATCAATACAAGATACACTACGTGGACCAATCCAACAAAAAGAGAATACAGAAAACTCTCATGATATATGATCTGCATTTGAGAATCTAATTTTGTGGCAGCCCCTAACAAGGAAACACAACACACACATCTGAAGAGCATCACATGAAGTGAAAGTGAAACCGATTCAAACAAACAATAACTGAAACCCGAGAAACATGGAGAGTGTTTTAATGTGATATGTTAACTAAGATCAGTGCAACCATTGAAGCAACTAGTTGCTAGTAAAGTACAAGGATCTTACATGAAGAAGGTGAAATGTAGTGGCTTGGAATAGGTGTGAGTGAAGAAGGCATTTGCATTCGCTGTGGCAATCTAAGCCCCTCATAATGAACCACAGACATCTTCCTATTGTTTTCTGGGACACTGTTTCTGAGCAATGCTCCTAAAGGACATGTACCAGCAATGCTTGCCATCTCTTTCTTCTGTGTGTCTCTCTTGATGTTGAGTTTTAAAGTAAAGGAAGGAACTTTGGATTGTCAGGGGAAGAAGGAGCAAATGGGAAAGAAAAATAAATTAAAACAAAACAAAACAAGCATTGTCCAACGTTTGGTTTGGTAAGTCCGCCATTGTTCTGTTGTCCTGGATTGTGTGTGTATGTAACCAATGGGTTTGGCGAAAAAAACAGTGATTGTTTCCAAAATGTTATGTTCTCTTAGCGGTCTCTTTTAATTCCCTTAACTACCTGAACAACCCCATTGAACCTTCAATAAAGAAAAGTGGTCATCCATGGCACTTTTGTTGGTGGATCATGTTCGTTGTCCTAACTACTCATGCGGCTTCTGTTTAGGTGAACCCTCAGAATTGAGAACTTTTTGGAAGCAAACACACTTTTATTGTAACTAAAATACTTTTTCTTTTTTTTTTTTTTTTTTTTTTAATTTAATTTTAATTTTTTTTTCTTTTTTTTTTTTTTTAAAACATTTAAAATTTTTTCCTCAACAAAAGGTATTTTTTATTA
>Ga0099825_1004153_pt1 | contig 19066 bp, 11 predicted proteins | sample SiratroredBW_FD_76838 | JGI IMG/M metagenome (GOLD analysis project Ga0099825, IMG submission 76838) | Root nodule microbial communities of legume samples collected from California, USA - Siratro red BW | ecosystem: Host-associated > Plants > Roots > Nodule | place: USA: California | collected... | reverse complement strand
TTATATTTTTTATCAAAAATATACATTTACTATTTTTTATAAAATATTTAATAAAATATATATTTATATATATATATATATATATATATATATATATATATATATATAAATGAAATTCAATAAAACCATTATGACGGTGATATATAAATTTAAAGACAAAAAAGTTATTGTGTAAATTTTAAGTTGATGGAAATAATATCTAATTAATTAAAATTTAAATTAAAAAGCTTTGTATAAATATTTATCATTATGGGATTAAATTATATAAATATAACTAACTAGGATATTGATTTAAAACTACAATATCTCCTATACTACATCAAGCCAAAGAAAATTCTCCATCCAAATTAAATTCCATGCACATGATTCAAACGATTTCATTCTAAATCAGGTAAAATCCATGCATTTTTGTTTATTGAGTTTTCTATACTCTTTAAAAAGTTGAAACAATCTAAATCTCCTAAGTTCATCCCACGACACAACTTTAGACATCGCACCGCTCCAACAATTATAGCAAACACAAGAGGCAAAGTGTTTCAGATCTTTTAACACCGAATATTGAGCAAGATTCAATTTTGATAATTTGTGTTTTTTTTTTTCTTCCATAATTCCGTAAAAGAAGAAGGGTGGATGTATGATGTGAAATAATCACAGAAAAATTGATATAATTAATACATATCCTTGTAAGATCATAAAAATATTTAAGTTTTTTATTACCTATAATATAATAATCTTATTTGGTAATATATATTTTTTTGGGCCTACAATCAAATATTAATACGTAAAATGATTCTCCAATGTCGGAGGATCGAACAGACGATAATGTTATACAAATTCATATGGGATTGTGTTAAAAGGAAAAAAACAAAGTGGTGCTTAATACAAATATAACATATACTACAAACCCTAGAGGGGTGTAATAACAAATCTCGAGCACTTAATCAGCACCGTCTGTCTTGGATCCAACGGCGGAAGAAGGCCAAACTCTCGTACTTATCACTCCCACCATCTTCCCACTCTCGCAGTCTCACCACTGTTTTTGTTTCGCTTCTAACATGGACCAACACATCGTCGATCCTCCGCGTTCCTTCTCTTCACTCTGAAGCCCGATCCTCATTTTGATTCCCACCCATCAAAGTAATCACAAAACCCATCAATAAAGTTTAAGTTTTTTCCTCGGTTAAACTCTCAGAACTTGTGTTAGTGAATCCTGTAACCCAAAAATAAGAGAAAAAACGAACCTTGTTTATTTTTGGGGTTTTGGATTTGAAACTGTTCAGACTAGGGCGGTTTCGAACCAGTTTTGAGTTTGTTCGTTGCGTTATTGTGTTATTGTGTTTGTTTGTTTTTTCGAGTGAAGCTTTTCTGTGCGGTGTAATGGTGAGTGACAGTTACAGTAAGATGATATCTGATGTGACAATTCGATCGATGCTGAAGAACGGTGAATACGGCGGTGAAGATTTGGGGGTTCTGAGGGAGAGGGAACTCGCTCGGTTGCGAAGTGGGTCGGCCCCTCCAACGGTGGAGGGGTCGTTGACAGCGGTGGGAGGGTTGTTTGAGGGGTCTCCGGCTGCGGCGGGGTATGGAGGCAGAAGGGGTTTTGGGAGCGAGGAGGAGCTTCGGGCTGATCCCAATTACGCGAATTATTATTACTCTAATGTGAATCTGAACCCGCGGTTGCCGCCTCCGCTGGCCTCGAAGGAGGACTGGCGGTTCGTGCAGCGGTTGAGGGGTGGTTCTAAAGTGGGGGGTGTCGGGGATAGGAGGACGGCCAGCGATGATGGTGGAATTGAAGGTGACGATACAAACTCTTTGTTTTCTGTGCACCCTGCTGGGTTTGGTGTGAAGGAGGAGGGTGGTTTGAAGCACCGGAAAGGTGGCCCCGAATGGAGTGGCGAGGATGGGTTGATCGGGTTGCCGGCAGGAGGCCGAGGGAGTAGGCAGAGGAGCATTGCAGAGCTGTTTCATGTAAGAGTTCTGTTGCCTTTGTAAATTGTAATTGAAGTATTGAATGTGTATTATGTTTTGTTTCTCTAAGGTTTATATGTTTGTTGTTTTACCTTAGTTGTATTGGTGATTGATGGTTGGTTGGTTCTCTAATTGAAAGGTAAAAGTTTTGGATGTGTGTGAGTGAGTTTGTGTTTATAGGATGGGAAGCATTGCATCACTGTTTCTGGCCATGTCCAAGAACCCTCAGGAGTCAGTCCTCCTGAGATTCTCCATGTTCAGTTCATTCAACAGTCTGTTCCACCAATGCCTTTTAGCCTTGGACTGAGGGGGCGATTACACTCATGGCGTACCATTTTGTGATCGTGTCTTGTTCTTATTTCCCTAATGATTGGATTATTCACAAACTGCCAACATTGTCAACTACTTTTGAGCTTAGTAACCAATGCTTGGATTATTCACAAACTGCCAACATTTTCAACTACATTTTGAGCTTAATAACTGACCTTTGCAATTAGGTTGGCCCATGGATAGGCCTTCAACTCAGCCCAAATGATTGGTCCAAATCCAAGAGGGTTCATTGATACATTCGCTGGCTTTATTTTAGGGTTTGATTGATAGTTGGATTTCTGAGGTCATTCATTTAATGAATTATCAAAATAGAGATTTTTGTTAAAAAATAAAGAATTTTCCTGGTCTTAACCTGTTTCTCCTCCTCAACACGCCCCTTAGTTTCGAGACAAAGTGATTGCAATGGAATTTGTGGATTGCAAATTGATTAATTTTGGGACAGTGGCTCCTCTTATTTTCTGTTTCTCTGATTGGAGTCTCTTAGTTGGATGCTGTTGTTGACTTGTCTATGCTCACTAGGCAGGTTTAGTGGACTTTCGAGTCACTCTACCTTTATTTCATATCTTTGGTTTGCTTCTACCATTCAAAATTTTGTTTTGGTTGACTACCTTTCAGTTTCTAATTGTGGCTCAATAGTGTGGAGTTGCAATTTTATGGGCTTGAAATTTAAAATTTTGTCTTACTAATTAGTTTTGCAATGAAACGATGTTATTATGTGTGGTGATTATAACTTGTATTATAATTTTATTTAGTTGCATTGTCTCTGATGTTTGCTGCCATATTTTCTTAGCAGGATGAAATAAATAATGCATCATCTGCATCCAAGCACCCTCATAATCTACCTAGCAGTAATTTATTTGATGATATTGCTGAAAAATCTGAAACCCGTCTTGCTTATGTGCATCAAGAACTGAATGCCCTGCGGTCCGGTGGAAATAAGCAGGGTATATCTGCTGCCCAAAATTTTGTTGGTTCGGGACCTCAAACTTATGCTTCTGCCTTAGGAGCCTCCCTCTCAAGGAGTAGCACCCCTGACTCTCAGCTTCTACCAAGAGCTGCTAGTCCTTGCCTTCCACCCATTGGTGATGGCAGGTCCAGTGCTGATAAAAAAAGTTCTAATGGTCAAAATTTACTCAATGCTGTCTCATCTAATTTAAATGAGTCTGCAGATCTGGCGTCTGCTTTGGCTAGTATGAATTTATCAACAAAAGATATAATAGATGATGAGAAACATTCCCAGTCATCTAGGCACAATGAGTTAGATTATACTCATAGCTTTAAACAGCAGCCTTACTTAAACAGTCCTGATTCCTTGGCTTTTCAACGTCATTCTGCTACCCAATCCCATTTAAAAGTGAATAAAGGCAACAGTTTTGGATTGGATCTGAATAAATCATCAGGGTATGCAGATGAACAGCTAGAACCCCATAAGGCTGGTGGAATTTCTGTTAACACGCATTTGAAAGGACCTTCACCAACTTTTACTAGCAGAGGTAGTTCACCTGCTCACTATCAGAGTGTTGAAGATATCTCATATCCAAACTATGGCATGGCTGGATATGGTGTTAATCCTTCATCACCATCCATGATGGCAAGCCAGCTTGGGAGTGGGAATTTGCCTCCTTTCTTTGAAAATGCTGCTGTTGCTGCATCTGCACTAGGATTGAATGCTATGGACTCTAGAGTACTGGGAAGAGGTGTCACTTTAGGACCTTTATTGGCTGCAACTGAATTACAAAATTCTAGCAGGCTTGGAAGTCATGCTGCAGGTAGCACTCAACAGTTGCCCTTGATGGACCCTTTGTATCTTCAGTATCTGAGGTCGGGGGATGTTGCTTCCGCTGCACAGATTGCTGCGCTTAAGGAATCAGTGATCAATAGGGAATGCACGGATTTACTTGGCCTCCAAAAAGCTTATGTTGAGTCTTTGATTGCCCCCCAAAATTCACATTTTAATGTTCCATACCTTGGTAAATCAGCTACCTTGAGCCCTAATTCTTTTGGAAGTCCATCATATGGTCTGGCCACATCATATCCAGGAAGCCCACTGGCTGGTTCCCTTTTCCCTAACTCCCTCTATGGACCGGGTAGTCCTATGAACCAAAGTGAACGCAATATGCGTTTGTCTGGGATGAGGAATGCGGCTGGGGGTTTCATGGGACCGTGGCATTCGGACACAGTTGGTAGCTTAGAAGAGAATTTTGCATCTTCCTTGCTTGATGAATTCAAAAGTAATAAGACCAAATGTTTTGAACTTTCAGAAATTGCCGGGCATGTTGTTGAATTCAGGTAGATACTGGTGATCTACTTTGTTTTGCTTCTTCAGATTTAATATTTAGCTAACTTGTTTTCGTGTTCTTTCTTAAACAGTGCTGATCAGTATGGAAGCCGATTTATCCAACAGAAACTCGAGACAGCGTCAATGGAAGAGAAAAACATGGTTTTCCATGAAATCATGCCACAAGCACTTTCTCTAATGACTGATGTCTTCGGTAATTATGTGATTCAGAAGGTACTTTGATATTTTCTTTGCTATATATAGAATCTCACTATATTTTCAATTTTCAACTTGTATAGTGTACTATTTTTTTTCATAATTATGTTCAACTGGGTATCAAATTCATTATCTAAAGCAAAAAACTTTGAATTCATTTTATACATGTCTAACAAAGTGCACTTCATGTTTAGTTTTTTGAACATGGAACAGCAGCACAAATAAGAGAACTTGCTGATCAGCTTACGGGTCATGTGCTGACCCTAAGTCTTCAAATGTATGGCTGTCGGGTTATCCAGAAGGTCCGCTTATCAATTTATCTACCTTATGACTGTTTCCATAATTATATTCTGTGTTTGTTTTGGTTATACAAATTCTGCTGTTTTAAGTGTTGGATTGTAGTTTGTTACACGGTAGTCAATGATGCTGTTACACTTCCTGGCCTCAACAGTTAGGCATGGTATCACATTTGGTTATCACAATGATAGTTGTTGTGATTGCAGTCAAAATGTGGCTGCAACAGCTACCCACCATTAAATGCTTCTAATTGCTTAAAGATGAAAGCATTAACTATTTTATTAATTTTTATATAATAAATGATTTACCTTTTCATAATTTTTATATAATAATTGTTTTACTTTTTTCATTTAATACATTTTACATTTGATTCCTTATATGCTCACGGCACTTGTTAGGAATTCCTTTAAATTTTTTTCATATGGAAAAAGAGTCTATTCAGAAAAAAGAAAATATCACTGTCCTATTGCAATGCTGTCTCACTTAGTAATAGTAACAAGTAATAACTCCCTTTTTTCTGTGATTTGTTTGGTTGTGCTTTTAAGACTTGTTATTACTATTAGTTCTATACATTGTTCAAAACATTCTGACTAATGTGAATGGTGATCTTGTTTTAAATGTATTGAAACTTACCTTATTGTTTTCATCAATTTACAATACAAAACTTTAAAGGCTTATTAATGTTGAATAAACTATGAATGTATAATTTTTAGTGTTTTTTGAGTTTTGAACTTTTGTTATAAATTATTTACGTTGTATCTGCTACCTTTGGTATAGCTGTTACTCCATGATTTTGCTACAATTTTTGGGTTGGCTACTGTGCCTATCCAAGATGGATGACTAGATGTTTTTATGTCAAAATTTGCTGAGAAGAGTAATGCTTTTCAATGTTATATACTATCTGGAAAGGCTAGGAACATGTCACCCTGGTATTACGCAAACTGTTTCTAGAACTGCCTTTACACTTGCTTTCTTGTTAGTAAGAGATAACTTGTTGAACGGTTGTCAAGGCACCCTGTTGAAATAATCACAATGAGCCCCAATTTTATTTTTATTTGATATATCTTGGCAGGTATTTTTTCCCTAACATTTCGCATTTTACTTTGTGGATTGGAGTGTGTTTGAGAGCAACCTAAGTCTTTTAATTATTTTATCATTTTCTTAATGTCAGAAAAGGTATGGTTTCTTTTCTGATAGTTTTTTCGACTTGACTGTCGGAGGCTTTAAGTGAGAAAAATATATTGGGTGTTAATATTTTTTTTCTATATGCAATTGCTTATTTTGTGTGCGAAACTGATACTGGCTTATTATAATGCTTTGAATTTAGGATGCTGTTATGATTTGTCTGGGCTGATGGTAAAGCAAAGAGTTATTCATTTTGTTTTTCTCTGCTAAATTCTGTAGGCTATTGAAGTTGTTGACATGGATCAGCAGACTAAAATGGTTACAGAGTTGGATGGTCATATTATGCGTTGTGTACGTGACCAAAATGGAAATCATGTCATCCAGAAATGTATTGAATGTGTACCGGAGGATGCAATCCATTTTATTGTTTCAACGTTTTATGACCAGGTTGTGACATTGTCAACTCATCCCTATGGTTGCCGGGTTATACAGGTAACTGTTTCCTCGTGTGCATTTGTGTAAAAAACATAGCACCTAGATTGCTAGTTTGTAAGATCAGCATTATAGTGTTCTAAAATAGTCATATTTTACTATGCAGAGAGTCTTGGAGTACTGCCGTGATCCCAAAACACAACAGATTATGATGGATGAAATTTTGCAGTCTGTGTGTATGTTAGCACAAGACCAGTATGGAAATTATGTTGTGCAGGTTTGTTGCATTTCATGTTGGTTTTTGCTTATCATCCGATGGTCACTACTTGTGATTTTGTTCTCTAATTTGAGGGTCTGCACCTTCCAATGCTCAAAGACCCCAATTCTCTCACAAATGACAAGTCACTCCTGTCTTTCTACCTCTCCTCTTATTTATAGAGGAAATCTGGTTCTTTCTTTTCTATCTCAACAAACTAATAGATTTTTACAATTAAGCAACAAACTTACTCCCAAATTACCTACAGATTTCTGCTGTGCATTCTTGTTGGATGACTTTTTTTAATTACCTCTTTAGATTTCAGTGATTGCCTTGATTCAATTTTGGGACACTTGGTTAAAATTTTGCAGCATGTGCTGGAGCATGGCAAGCCTTATGAACGTTCAGCTATTATCAAAGAATTAACTGGGCAAATAGTGCAGATGAGCCAGCAGAAGTTTGCCTCTAATGTTATAGAAAAGTGCCTTACTTTTGGAACACCTACCGAGCGTCAAGTCCTTGTGAATGAGATGCTTGGTTCCACTTATGAAAACGAGCCCCTGCAGGTTTGTGCATGAACTATAATCTCCAATGAACAAATCTCTTGTTATGTTACATTATGCTTCTTTTAGCAATCTTTCCTTATCAGCTGAAAGTATAGCTTGAAGTAGTTTTATACTATTTTCAATATCCTTACCCTTTTTCATTCCGTCCATTTTATCATTTATTTTATTCAATAAGAATTTTTGTTTTTCTGGTTGTTAGGAGTTTAAGGAAATAAGCTACGTGTGAAATTAGTTTGGATTGCTGAAGCAATTTATAGGTTCTGGTGTTTACTGGCCCATCTTGTTCTTGTTGTCAGAGTGTGCTATGTCAATTTTTTCTTCATGAAAGATCCATTTCAGTCAAAATTAGGCTTGCCTATTTTCTACCTTATTAAAGACTCCCGTGAGCTGAGTTGCTTCATAGCTACACCCCTACAGTATCTCCTATGAAAATATGTTGCTGCCTAAGATGTCATCCGTATGTTCTATTTTTTTTTTTTTTAAATGCCAAATGGCTAAGGCGGAGGAGGGTTGGTGTTGGTGCCAAGAGTAGGATATGTCCTTCCTCCCCCTTTAACCATTACATGTTCTTAAAATGTCATGACACACACACACACACACACACTCTCTTTTCTTAATGCCCTCCAACCCCTGATAATTTGTTTTATGCTTTTACATCCTAATTCTTTCCCCACTTATTTATCCATGGTGATGTAGAGTAACGCCAACGTGCAATCATATACCCAATATATTAAATTAATCTTTGAAAGTACTTGCTTTAAAAGAAAACCTGCTTCCAGGGCCCACTTTTATTTTTGCCTTTGTCAATTTATGGTCTTGATTTGAACACTAGTCTACGTATCAGTTTGGTTCACAAGTTTAGTTTTATACTCCATATAATCTTCAATTGGACAAACACTTTACAAAATGGTGGTTTCTTCTGTCGTGATTATAACTTAATCGTGTTGTAAATAAAGCCAGGTAGGTCTTATTCCGAAAAAGTTAGTCCAGTTTAACTTTTGTACTGTCATTTTTTTGTTTTAATGTTAATTGATCTTTTGTGTTGTTTAGTCATTATATTTACGTTTCTCACATACTGTCTTTATGTTTTTAGATTATGATGAAGGATCAGTTTGCAAACTACGTTGTACAGAAAGTGCTGGAAACCTGTGATGACCAGCAGCTTGAGCTAATCCTTAATCGAATAAAGGTTCACCTGAATGCCTTGAAGAAGTATACCTATGGGAAGCACATTGTTGCCCGTGTAGAGAAATTGGTTGCTGCTGGGGGTATATTTTCTGTCTCAAATTTACTCTTCATTTTTGCTCATATTTAGATCTATTGCTACAATTGCGTCACAGTAGGCTCATATATTCACAAAACTCGTACTTAATTTCCTTTCCTTCGAAAGATTGTACTCTATTTTGATTTAGCAGTATAGTTCCCTTGAAAATTTAGGTATGGGCTAACATGACATTTTTTTCTTTACAAAAATTTACATGTGTATATAGCAATTTTTGCTTAAAGAAAAGCTTCATTTCCATTCAACCGTGAGGTTTCATAATTTTCTCCTACAAACTTTTTATTCAATCAAGTACCATGAAGTAGGGGTGAAGGTGATCTATCATGTCTGGTAGTGTTTTACAATTAATGAATCTATCTTTAATTACTGTATGCGGACAAGATGAATGACTTTCACTTGCCAAAGGATGGCTAAAATATAGGCTCCCCAATGCACTTTTATCTAATGAATTGGCTTCACATAATTTAATGACATGAAGTGGATACTATTTGGCATTTTGCATGTATATATCTTTAGATGTTATTTGATTGTGTGTACTTAACTCAATTTTGTGTGGTATGCAGAGAGGAGGATTAGTATTCTGACTCTAAATCCTGCACAGATGGTATAGGGAATGTACAGCTAACTGAAGATAATAGAAGCACCTGCTCTTTTTTCTTTTCATGTGGTATTGCTAATGGCCCTGTCTGTATTCAGGTAGTGAAGTAATAAATTAGTTGTACTTGAAATTGTACATTTGTTAGCGTGAGGATAATACAGCTAGAATCAGGTTAGCCAAGGCTGAGGCTGGGGCTTGGTACTGTTAATGGCCTTGCCCTGCCTGATTCTATCTCTTGCGGCAGGGATATATAATATTATTTATGAGCTAGTTTTCATGTTGTAAAGGGAGGTGATGACTGTACAAATTTTACTAGGTTATCAGAGTCCTTGTATTCGGGATCACCAAATGTTTTGACATATGAGGCTTTACTTTTTGCCCTATGTTAACCTTTTCTTTTATTCCCCCACATTTTTCCCTCTCGCTTCAATTTTTTTTTTTTCATCGCACTTCTTTCTCTTGTTTTTACTATAAATTTCTTCAATTCTAATCTACTGCTTGTGTTCCCGGTTTTGCACCAAAGTTTGCTATTGAATGTACTTTTTTCGTACGAGTTCTCCATTTCAACAATCAGGAGCATCAATACTAATACTAGTAATAGTAATAGTCTTGCTTGATAAGTGAAATGAATGTCAAAACAGTCTGGTTTGTCAAAACAGTCTTTGGAAGAAGTTCAAACTCTGGTTTGTTACCTTTAAGATTATAATTGTTCTTAATGTCAAAACTTGTTTGTCAAAAGCAAAATATACTCGTTTAAATGAATTGATCTTAAATATATGTTTGAAAGATACCACTGTTTCAAACATTTCAAAACTTGCTTTATTTTTTGATGACCTGTTTGCGTTGATATATAAATGAGATGATATCACGCAACACAATGATGTAAACTTGGGTCTGTTACAACTTTTGAGAGCACCTGCGCTTTGGCATTTATGTTGCTTTTTTCCTTGCTATGTGAAACAAAAGAGGGAAAATTCTCAATCTATCTCTATCAAGCGTATTTCTGTTCTTGTTTTCAACAACTTTCTTTTACATGATTTTGAAAATAGAAACCAAACACTCCAAATGTGTCATATTGTTCACTTAGTATCTTAACTGTAAAGAGAAGTGTTGAATGTTTGTTGGCCATAAACAAGGAAAACAGAAGAAAGAAGAATGTTTGGTCTTGCATCCTGTGTTGTCCCAACTTAAGCTACTACAAGACTTGAGTTGACTTGGTCAATTCACTGCTGATTAAGATACTAAACAGGCCTGCCAATCAAGTTACATTTTGTTAATTAACAAAGAACAAACATCATCATGCATTATGTCTTCTTCATTAAGGAAAACTCTTTGGGTATTTGACCTTTCTTTTTCAATTAGTTAATATAAATAATTACAAAAATTTAATTAAAATACATTAGCAATGTAACTTTTTTACACCGTTATCCAATTATACATTGAGGTTGAAATTATTGAATTTTATAATATTTTCTTTAAGTTTCATATCTGAAGTAATTTTTAATTAATTGTAAAAATCTTTATATCAGTATTATAAAAAAATTAAGTCTATTTATAACTTATTTTCATCATGTTTTGTTTTCATCTGTTCTTTAAAAAATAAATCTTCGAAAACAATGGAAGTAAATCAAATGTTATGCCTTTTTACTTACAGATAATATAAAATTAAATAAAAATTAGAAAACACACTAGCCTTGACGTTGGTGTCTTCCTAACAATTTTTTCCACTCTAGATTGTTGATTGAGGTTGATAGTTCGTGAAACAATATAATTACATTAGTTTGTCGCTAGTAATTCGTAAATTATTAATAGTTTTAAAATATAGTAAATTAATTTTATTTATCAGTCTTAACTTTTATACTGAATATATCGTTTTGAAGTAGAACAAGTTCTTCCAGCATTTATGTTGTGTTCTTATTATACATCTACCGATATAAAACATTTAAGGAAAAAAAAAAGGATCTTGGGAGGGATTTTGGTGTATATACATGTACCATCACTTTAATATATAATCTTATTTTAATTTATGGATAGGTTAGTTGAAAAATTTAATTCTTCCCCCTTTCTTGATTTAAAGAAAAGGGAGGTGAAGTAAGACTCCATAACTAAGCATTGCATGTGCATGAGGGCAAAGATAGAACAGTGAGAGAAGAAAGAAGTAGAAATTTGATGAAACAAAATGACCCTTTTACCTCTCTTCATCATTAGGATCATGAGAGGGCTTGTAGCTGGGGATTGGAACACGTCCAGACTCTATATGCCTAAGGTCTTCGAGAAGGATTTCATAGTGTTTCTTGACTTCCTCAGCAGATTTATCACCAACAATTCTGGCTATGTTTTGCCATCGATCTGGGGTGTCTTGATCATACAAGGCAAGTGCGCTTTCGAATTGCTTGTTCTGCATGCGTGTCCAAGAAGAAGAGTTTTCCTTGTTGTTGTTGTTGTGGGAGCTTGAAGCCATGAGTGGAGGAAGGTAAATTAGGTTATGTTTGCATGGAATTTGGAAAGAGAGGAAGTGAAAAAGGAAATGAATTAAGATGGGGTTGGAATGGTGTATGCAATGTCTATAAAAAGGTGAAAGGATTGGTGGATCATGCCTAGATGTCACATCTAAATGTAGAGTGGGACAACATCCAGCTAGAGTCTTGTGATACACAAAACACTTTTCACAAATTAACTGCATAATTTTCAATCCAAACACATTATATATGTATAAAATATTCTTGTTTAATCATTCTAGAACGTAAATCACTTCTGTGATTCTGTGGTTTGTAGATATCGTGAAACCATTAGAGCATGGTTTGGAGGGTCGCAGAAAAATGTTATCAGTGACACAGTGCTTGCCCCGAGGATGGGATGGTTTCTTTTGGAGTGACAGTTTCATGGATCCATGGTTAATTTTTCTAAAAATTATGCTTAAACTTCTCCACTTCTCTGAAACTATTTCAATTCCCAAACTTTAGTTTATCCAAATATCGAAAATGAAAAAAAAAATCAATTTATACCAAATTTTAAAATAATATATTCACATAAATGTTTTATGTTTATTATTTAACTATTTACGAGTAGAAAAATATTTAAAATACTTGTACATTAGAAATTCTTATCTAATATTTCACCTAAAATTCATAAACTGTGAGGGTTTAAAACTCGCTGTCACTTAAAAGACTTTTTTTTTATATAAATAATTTCTTTAAAAATAATTTCTGCAATGATTTTTAATTGGTACCATATGAATTAAATATTCAACAAGTGTGATGGTTTTGGCTAGTTTAATATAATTAATTAAAGTGTTTATTTCTACTAGTAGATGCGGATGTAGGGATAGTAGGTTAAGGATAAATTTAACTTCTTGTTTTGGCCTCCTTTGAAAGGTTTTTATGTAATAATAATAATAAAAAAAAATTATCATTATTATTGTTTATTTGATCAACTGATGAATTCTTTTTACATTTGCCCATATATATTCTTACAATAATAGTCTTGCTTAGCTAACAAATTAACGCCTTTTTTTAGGAATAAGTAACTCCAATTATAAAAAAAGTTATATAATTAAAAATATTTATATGCCTAGAAGAATTTCTTTATAAATATTTATACAAAATTTAAAAAATGAAAGCAAATTCTCTATATATTACAATTAACTTATACATAAATTTTAAAAAAAGAAAAATTATATAAGAGTAATAAAAACTAATTTGAATTTTTTTATCTAAAATTCTTCGTGAAAAAGGTGGTCCAAAACCCTTTTCCAGTTTATTGTGAAACTTCTAGAGCCAAATATTCAACTAAATTCGAAGACTGAAAATTATAATTTAAGTAAGGGTAGTTTCTAGTTTCAAAACCTAGAAACAGGTATACGTCCAACACTGAAAAGCACTTGGGCCAAATTAGATAAAGGATAATGTTATTTGTTCAAAGTTTTTATGTAATAATTTGTGGTATAAGAGAAAAAAAAAGAGAGAATATAAGCATGATAATATAAGATAAAATATATAATATAAAGATAAAGAGAAAAAAAGGTGATAAAAAGGTTGTACAATGTTAGGTGAGTATTGATGTGGATGAGTTTAAGATTTAAATGTGAAGGAGACGGTTCCAACATGACAGTTGACGGTGGTCAGCGGTGGCGTGAATCACAATATAGTGTTTCACGGTCACTTCAACTTGGCACTCTCAACCAAGAAAACCATTTGCATGCTCAATGCCATGTTTTAAACTAGTCTCTTATAAAGTACTTTAAAACCATGTTGAAAAAATGTTTATATGTAATACTTGATTATGTTTGGAATAAACTTGTTTGAGAAAGAGGAAAACTACAGAAGAGAATGCAATATTTTGAGGAAGAAAGAATGAAAATATATATTATTTAAATAGAAAATAGGAAGGAAAATAGTGGAAAAGTTTATCTCTACTAAATTAGATGAATTGAAATAACAGTGAAAATAAATAAATGAATGAATTATATAAAATATTTTATAATGATTTAAAATACAATATTGTAATGTACTTTTATATAATATATTTATTTTTGAAAAATGGTATTGTAAAAATTAAACAAAAAAATATTTTCTCCCTTTTTTCTTCAAATTTTAAAAAAGTTAGGAATTTTTTTTTTAAACTCACAGTAATAAAGTCTTTCTTTTTATTTATTTTCAAAAAATCATAATAAAATAATATTTCTATTATATTGTCATTCATATATTTTTACCCAAGTAATAAGGATAGTGAGATGAGAACATATGATAAGAGATGAACAAAATCTATAAATTGAACTGACAATGTCGGAATCAAACTTTAAACATGATTTCATATAACTACATTGAATTGTATAATAATTTAAATAAATTGATATGAACTATAAAACTATTTAAGTTAATTAAAGAAATTTAATTATTCTAAATTACATGAACTATATAAATTATTTGGATTATTACATATCCTATTTTAAATTATATTTTCTAATATCATAAGTTATAATTTAATTTAGTTCCAGTAATCCTATTTAAGAGTAATTCAATTCTTAAAAACTAAATTAATAAAACTGAAATGCTTTATCGAAGAGAATTATTAATTATTTCATAAAAAAATATAAAGTTTAATGAATATTTTAAATATAATATTTCTGAGTTTGAATAACTTTATTTGTCAAGAATGGTTTGGATTGGTGGTGAGGTCTTAGATAGGTTTTAATTTATTTGCTTGTCCATCAACACACCTAACTTCTTCTCAAACAATCCAACTCAACAACTTGTGTAGCTAAATGGGTCCTGGTAAAGGTTATGGATTGAATTTTTAAGAGTTTCTAGATACCTTCTTCTGGACAAAAGAACAAAGAATCTGATCCATTATTCTGCTACGCTCCAGAGGAGGCAGAACAAGTCATTTCTATTTTAAGGTCATTGACTCACAACACAACACGACAGCAAGAGAAGCCATTTATTTATGGATTAATTCCCCTAAGTTGACAAAACAAGGTAGCACCAACCATTTGCACACTTCTATTTATTCACAATAACTCATGCTATGGAATTGAAGTACTAGAAATCTCAATTATTTGAAGCTAAGTCTAAAACTTAGCAGAATTGGTAACTACATTAACAGAAGAACACACAATTATATGCAATATTTCTGTACCTTCAGAATTCTATCTAACTTAGAACTTGAAGGTTAAGATAACAGTTTTTTGTAAGAAAACAACTGTAACAAATCAGATACTAGAGTTAATGTTAGAACGTGTCATGTAATAAAATTATGATGATATTTTGTTACTCCCTAGTTACTGTATATACTTTTATTCATGTCTGCATCATATTGTCTTTTGCAGAATCTGGTGGTGATCGCAGATGTACTTTGGTTGGTTTTGATTGAGAAGCTGCCAAGAGGGAAGGAAAGGGAAGTACTGGTTAATAATGCAGATTAATTGCTTTATTATGACTTGTGAAGTTTTGAATATCTTTGAAAAAAATTGTTGGGACATTTGTTTTGAGCAAAATTCTAAATGCTTGTAGCTGGGTACCTATGTAAATGTCCTAACATGATCCATGTGGTTCTGTCTCTTTCTCTTCACACTTTGGTTGAACTTAATTGCAGTTTGGTTTGATAGAGCTTGTACCATCTGTCCACTAATTGATGGGTGGATTAATTATCCTTTCTAGGAGTCACTCTACTTCTGTAGACTTTTACAAAAGAAAAATGTCCTTTACCAAGCATAATTTTGCTTCTTCTTGATCTGGGTGTAACAGACCCTTAGAATTGTAACTCATTAAAGAGTTTCAGCAACATACTAATTAACATCCCTTTATAAATTATTCAAATTAATGTAGATTATAGTAGTTTGAAAACAATCCTTGTTGAAGTTTTTTAAGTTTCTTTTAAAGTTTTCTTTACAAATACAAAACAGGTTTCATATATTTTCTATTTTAACAAAATGTTTATAATGTAGGCTTCAATTTTGAAAATGACACTTCAATAAAAATAAATCTTTCAGGATTCTAATGGTTGAAAATAAATAAAAGGGGTCTTCTTTAAATAAGTGATGGCAGTTACACGTTTAGTAATTTTTTTTTTAATTTGGGTTGATGTTTGTTTTATTATAAAATATGACCAACTTTTATTTTTCAATTTATTTAACTTAAATAAATTGGGTTGGGTTTTCTTTGGTTGAATGAAATTCAATTATCTAAATAGATCCAATCTCTTAGAAATTGAGTAAGATATTATTTGTTGAATCCAACACTCAATCTGATTAAAATTATTATAATTTTTAATTCAAAATTTTAATTGTTCCTGTATTTTTTTTTTTTTTAGTTTTTATTTTTAATTTTTAGCATTATATTTTTTTTTTTTTATTTTTTTTTTTTTATTTATATATTTATTTATATTTTTTTTTTTTTTTATTTTTTTTTTTATATATATAAATATATATATATATATATATATATATATATATATATATATATATATATATATATGCATATATTATAAAATCCTTTTAAAATATTCTCAAAATTGTCAAAAAATTATAAATTTTATCATAGAAAATATTTTTTCAAAATTTATGATCAATTGGTTCATTGATTAGAAATATATTTTGTTATATTAAGCCTAACAAAAAAAATTACAAAAATTCGACTCTAACTCAAACCAAACTTTTTAATTGAAATGAATGAAAAGTTTAGTTTGTCTAAACTAAACTAGTCTTTTAATAATTTCATAACGTCACCTAATAGTTTGTTATTCCCTTTCCAACCCTTTATTCTTTTAATTTAATATTCATCTCTTGTATTAATTTCATAATACTAATTTTACATTATAATCATGTTGGTACTGTCCTATCTTTTCCTAATTTGCCATATTTAATATACGATGATCGATGTACCAATTCAGTAAGTGTAATTAGTGGATAAGTAATTCTCGTAATCAAAATTTGATCTCTAGATTCGTGTATATTGGTTGAGATTTTAGAAAGGTCTTAAAGAACAAATCTCTGACATTTCATGAAGGATCATAAACATTCACCCAAAAAGAGAAAAGAAAAAGGATGATGTATTTTCCTGTGTTGAACATCGGAATGTATTGGGTCTTAGTACTTTGGGAGGAAGAGATAAAGATTGGTGGTCACTTCATCTAACCGTTTGATAATTGAGAAAGCTTCCAAACAGAGAAGAATAAATATGATGCAGACAAAAGAGAGGCAACGTGACCGAGTCCGTACAAACCCTACTTAATTGTGTTTGTGGAATAACTAACCACTTTCTCTCATTCATTCATATCATAATAACTAATCTATTAATGCTTCTGCTTCGTTGGTTTAACTTTCAGTAAGCTACCACAGATTGCGTGTATAATGCATGTGCCGTGCAACTGAGGCAGTTGTACTTTTGTTGCCTGCAGTGTTCCAGTACCTCCTAAATGGAAACTTGTAAAACCACTTCTGCAAATTCTTGTGCTCTATACCTATACTCTAGGGTTCTATTCTTTGGATTTTATATGATATTTTTGTTTTTTGAAGGTAACAAATTTGAAATAAATCAAAGTTCATATTCCTCAGGTTTTCTTGTTATGATAATAGATTTCTCTAGATATGTGTTTTTAATTATGGTACAAGACTATTATGGTTTTTGTGGCTCTACTAATTAGGATTAGTAGTGAAAAAGAGTACACTTAGCGTTTGATAGTAATACTAATGATATGTTTGTGTTTTGACGTCAGTTTCACTAATTAAAGACGTGGAAGTTATATAATAGGGCAAGTTTAATTCCAGTTCTTTAACGTGATTATTCACTTCTAATAGGTTGTAGTTTCTGCATAAAATGAATTTACTAAACACAAACTAGGGTCAGTCCAGAAAGTGTTAGAAGATTGCCTCAACCCAAAGATATCTAAATGATGGTTACTGAACCAGGGCAGTATTCTTAAATTAATGATAAGAAAAGGAAGTTTGTGGTCATTAGGAGAAGTTACATAAAGGGACTAGTCATGCATTTTCTCTCTGAGAAAACGTTTCTGGTTTAGCAAGTGGTCCTTCCTAATTTGTTGGAGTGTCATGATAAAAGTTAAGATGTTGATAACCATAGTGGTGGAGGCACAAGAAGTAGCAGTACATATTTTTGAGTAATTAGGGCCCATATCCTTGCTGCCTCTGGTTTTCAAGTGCCCCAGAAAGTAGACCATACATATCCTCTCTAGCTACCACTCCAATCTTGATGCCTTAAAGTTTAAAGATAAACCAAGGAAAGGCTTAAAATAAGGCACTAAAAATTTGCATGTGATTCATATTGTATCTTTGTCTGGCTCCAATTAGCCTTGAAACATTTCATAGATAAGATGTTGTAGTACATTCCTCCCACTTAACATTTCATTACATACATTTCAAATAACCTGGGCTAGCATTTCAACATACTGCAGGACCAGTTCGAAGTTTGTTTGTTATACAAAAATGGATGCCAAAAGCCAATGAAATATTCTTATGAATAGGCTATAAGACAAATTACACTAACATCAAGGATTTTTTTATCAGCCAAAACAAAGTATATAAAGAAGAAAAGGTACAAGCTACCTGATTTTCTTTTTTAATAAAAGTTATATGCACAAGATAGGATTAAAAGAACAATAGAAAAGAATTCTTCTACTTTTGCATAATATCCAAGAAAAATTATGGTATAACAATTTTTTGCATATGAAACCAACTGAAATATCTCTTATAATGATATGATATCAGTAACATTTGAACTAACCAATGATATTTTGATAAATAATTAACTAATTATTCAGTTGTTGTTTAAATAATATTAGTTGTCAGTATATTATTACTAAGAAAGCAAATCCCTTATTTAAGTGTCCCTTCTAAAAATTAATATTGTTTATATATATAAATAGATGAGCTAGTTGCAAATCAAACTAGAATTCATCCACTTTTGCATATAACCATTCCCAAGATTTAAACTTCATGAGATTAAAAAAAAACAAATCTCTTATTTACCTGTTCCCTTCTGACAATAATATTGTTTGTGTATATCCAAATACATCAGATTATTGTAAACAGACTATCCACAATGTGTTGAAGGAAAAAAAAAAAAAAAAAAGTTATATAAACTTAAAACAGGAAAAAAAAAAACAAACAAAAAAATTACAACAAAAAACTAATCCTTTAATAACAAAGTTTGCCAAAAATCATGAGTTATGATTTTTTTAATTCGTTGAGTATTTAATTCTT
>Ga0099825_1004151_pt1 | contig 19071 bp, 11 predicted proteins | sample SiratroredBW_FD_76838 | JGI IMG/M metagenome (GOLD analysis project Ga0099825, IMG submission 76838) | Root nodule microbial communities of legume samples collected from California, USA - Siratro red BW | ecosystem: Host-associated > Plants > Roots > Nodule | place: USA: California | collected... | reverse complement strand
TAATATTAAAAAAAAAAAAAAAATAAATTAATAAATATATTTTTTTTTAAAAAAAAAAAAAAAAATAATAAAAAAAAAAAAAAAAAAAACTCTTATTAAATCAGCTGATAAATAATACCAAACCACGTTGATAAAAAAAATTATAATCTCACTTATATAATAAGTGTCCTTTATGTTTAATTTATTAAGTAAAATATTCATTTATTTTATTTTCTTTAAACATTTATTAAGAAAAATTTCTTAACTTTATATTTACCTTTTACAATTATAAGAAAATATATATTTACTATATTTTTATTGATACATATCTAACATTTTGAAATCTCTTTTAGTAGAAATTGGTGTAAAATAAAAGTTTGGATAATAAAGAAACATGGAGGAAGTAATGCTAGTTTAAAGAGTATGATTTATTACATACTTTGTGTTTAGCTAGGACTTTCTTTATTTAGCCAAAATATATATCAAAGAGCAATATCTTTTAAGAATCAGATCTTGATCAACATAAAATAAGTCTCACCCACCAAGTTTTGTAGGTAGAAAGCATAAAAAAATTTATTTACATGTCTCGTTAAACAAGCTCATATTCTGACTCAATGAACCACTTATACAATACTCTCCACTAGTCCAAATCTTAGATATGACAAGGTCTTTCGAGGTTGAAAAAGAGGGAAGCAAGAAGCTAATATTCGTTGAAGAACTTTTTTCATGACTTTTATCTCATTCTTTCTTTAGCTTTTTTTTAATTTCATGTTATTAATACTATGAGTATCTCGAAATTCTTATTTGTTAGGGTTATATATAATTATCAAACTCTTTTATATATTTTAATTACATTTATATGTAGTTCTATACTTTTCTTTTTTATTAATGTTTAATCTTTATGATTATTATTTATTGTGACTTGATTAACCATGAACTAGTTAAAATTGTAAAAAATGAAAAAATTCTTCTCAGTATTCTATCTAAGATAAAACAATTAATAAATTATTTATTTGAGAATGAAGAATTATTTACCTATCATATTTAGATCTTTGCACAATTTAATAAAAGTTTATCTTAAGTTGACGAGAAATTGTGATCGAGTGAGATATCCTCAAAGTTTGTTTTAATAGATTGCAGAATAAATTTTGCGATAAAGACTAATGCCAATGAGAAAAAGGAAAATTTTAATTAATGAGCCTAACGAATCAAAAGAGTAAGATGATGAAATCTAATATTATTCTGTATCTCATAGATTTAAACATTCTCACTAATTTTTAAAACTACTAACACAAATGTACACTATTGAAACAATTGAAAAGTTACCATCGTAAATTTTAATGAGACAAAATTCCTTCAATATCAATAAAAAAATAATATCTAGCTACCCAATTCCAACCAAAGCTTTCCTAAAAATATAAAAAAGGGACATATAAAGAATAAAAGAGACAATAAAAAATTTCAAATTATTAATTTTAATAAAAAATTAAAGTTAATATTAATAAATTACTCATAAATTTTAATATTTTAATTTATTTAAAAGTATTTCACTCAAATAATATATTTTACCATAAAACAATTTAAATTCAACATGAGCTCTAAAAAGTTCCCCATCTAACAATTACAGCTTTATTTAGCAGAAACCAAACTAAGGATAGAATGTTGGACCATCAATGAGTCCAGAAGCTAACTAATACAAAACAAATGATTAAAAAAACAGAGCCACCCACAAAAAACAAATATAAATAACTTAAAATAATAATATTTGAATTTTTAACTTAAAATTCTAATACATATTATTATGTCATTAAAATAAATATTATATTATTATTATTATTAAAGTGAATTATAAAGTGGTTGTTTTCTCTTATAACATCAAACTATTATATATTTTCTTGCAGCCTTGATTCCTTATCTCTTAATTATATATAATGGTCATGGTAATTGTCACACACAATCTCTTAGAGCAACAATACAAACAGGAATTGAAACATACGTATATATATATCAGTCCCAGATCATGACAACTGCTATAACAGCTACACCAGAAAACACTGCGAGAAACCTAAACCAGGGGGTGTCGAAACGGCTGGTCCCCTTCTGTTTGAAGCCTTTGGCTATTAAATGATTGATGGCAACATAGATGAACACCCCACAAGCAATTCCCATCGTTATGGCAAACATCCAATCTGCGGTGCTTCCTTGTGTTGTGGCGTCTATGGCAATTCCAATCCCCACACCGGTGGGGCTTGAGATAGCAAAGGCCAATGAATACACTGCCGTTGTTACTAAGGGTCTCTTAGGTAACATCCTTAGCAAAGCAATTCCCATTGCGATGGCAGCAAATATCTTGTGCAAGGATATTGTCCACAAGTTCTTCCATGCCTCTCTCTTTGTACCTGAGTTTAAGATCATTAATTAACCTATACAACATCTTGATACTAAAGATGAATATATAATATATATCTTCTAAAAAGATATTTATAATTATTTAAGGAGAGAAAAATAACCTGCAACTCCAACAGCAATGCCCTCAAAAATCGAATGGAAGCAAAGTGCAAGGATGAGTAGAATGGTGTCTCCTGTTGAAGAAGTCTTCAACAACATAGGGTTTGTTGCCTCCACTGCGCAGTGATCTCTGGCTTGGTCATCCTCTTGGGGTGTTGTCCCTCCTTCCAGTTCCACCACTTTGGGTTTCCTCTGGCTATTGCTGCTGACAAAGACCACTACGCAGTCACCGAGCATGGTGAGAAGGTACCCAGATGAAGCCAGCATAAAGGCAAAAGGGTAAGTTTTTGTGGTGAGCTCTCGAAAAGTCTCATCAGAATCGCCCAAGAAATGCATCAAGGAAGTTCCCAAGAAAACCCCACCAGCGAACTGAGTCCCCAACACAAGAAAAGTCTCATTCCAGCGGAAGAAGTACGGGGACACCCCTCCAGCGAAAGTGCTCACAAGCATGACGATCAAACACCATAGTTTCACCTCTATGAGACCCCTGGAATGCAAACCTTTTCTGTCAGATTCATTGTCAGAATCACCCCCTCCTCCCTGAGCCTTGATTGGATAGAGAAGGGAGGCTAAGAGACACACAACGAGGAACGTCATGCGGGTCTTCATTTTCAAAGAAGCAACCGATGAAGCCATGTATGTACTATTCTATTCTTCTCTGCTATAATATTGATATCTAAATAATCTGAACTTGCTGCTTTCTATATATATACATATACATATATATATATATGTATATATATGTATGTATATATATGTATATATATATATGTATGTATATATATATATATATGTATATATATATATTGTGTGTGTTTGTATGATTTGGTACAATAATTACATTAATTATGGAGTTTGTATTACGTTTACTTGCAGTGCCTTTGGAGGGATGCGTATGCTGTAGTGTAGCAGTTGTACTACACACAGCGATTGGTGTCATGATGTATTAACTCAAAATATAGTTAGTAAAACTATTATATTGTAACCAGTATATCCTTACAAACTGTACACGATTTGAATATGTTTGGCTTTATACAGTTAAATTTTCGAAGATGCTCCGTCATCAATTGTATGTTCCCATGAATCGCATCGTATCTATCCCTTTCATTTTCATTTTTTACTTAAGAGGAATACACTAGATACCAAAGACACGAGGACAATTGGAAGCTTGATGGATGATGATACCTTGACACCCCTTAGAAAAAATACAATCACTTAGCAACTCAATATATTAATATTTAAATCATATTTCTTTTATATTTTAATGTAAATTATTAATATAATTATACTATTAAAATAGGTTGTAACAAAGTGACTGTATATTGTCTTATATAGTGTAATTTCTCTTACCTTTGACTTTGGAGCAGGGTGTTCCACATTGAACTGTAAATCAATTTTCGGTTTCAATTTTCTCTATAAATGTATAGAATCACAAGTGCGAAAGTATTCTCAATATGACTATTCAGAACAGTGCATATAAGGCGTATTGTATATTTTCATAAATTTACTTTGTCTTTCTCTCTTCTCTGTTTATTTTGTCTTTTTCTTCTCTTGTCTGTATGTGTGGCTCGAGTAAGAATTGAAGAGACTGAGGTTGCAAGAACAAGATTGGTATTAGAGCAAGAATTGAAGAACCTGAGGTTGCATGAACAAGATTGGTATTAGAGTAAGAATTGAAAAGACTGAGGTTGCAAAGAAGAAGATGACTTCCATTCCTATCAATCTTGAAGAACTATGATAACTAGGTAGGAGTTGTCATGAGGTTCAAAGGGTGTGGGATCTTATTGAAAAAGTTGCAAATATGTTGGTGTAGGAGGAACACAAGCTCAACGAGCAGGAAATAAGGAGATTGAAAATAGGATTGCAATGTATTGTTCATCATCCATCCGACTTTTGACGTCCCAAACTTTGAGAAGATTGCACAGATAGAGATATAAAAAAATACTCTAAAATTCTTGAAAGGTTTATAAAGGTGCCACAAGAAAGTGAAGCTTCAGATGTTCCAATCACAACATGAATTTTTTCAATAGAAGGAGATAGTGGTTGGGTATATTATCTGTGTTCAAATGATGGTAAATACAATGAAAGGTCTTAAAGGACAGATGATTGAGTTGCAAGAAATCTAGAAAATACTGCCTATTTTATAAACGAAGTTTGATCATATAGTTCTAACTATAATATAATCAAAGAATCTTGAAAAGTTAAGTCTAGAAGAGTTTCAAAATTCTTTAGAATTACATGAACAGAAATTGACTGAACAATAATAAGCAAGCTCTCTAGACAGATACCAATCCAACAAAAAACTTTCAAAAAAGAAGGGTGAGAAGAAAGAAAAGTAGAGACAAGAAGTTAATAAAAGAATGTGAAAGAAGATAATAAGAAGAGAGCTTATTTTTAACGAAAGAAATGAGACATTTTTGTTGAAGATATAAAGTGTTATAATTGAAACAAAATGGTTATATTATTGTCAAGTATTGCTGGAAACGAAATCCAAAAGAAACATTTTTTTTTTAATTATTACTCCTTATATGAGTCATGGAGAATAAACTACTCTGTCAATTAATTCTTCACTGATAAAATAAAATTATATGTAAATATACCAAATAATAAAATAAAAATTAAAATACTGGAGAATGCTCTAAACTCTCTCCTGTAGCAATAAATTTGTCCGATGACGTCAAACTGTGTTTGTTTTCCGTTATAATAATTAGGATTTTGTTTTTGTCTAACCACCTTTCGTAACTCATGACGATTGTATCACTAAATCACTGTATTTGCATTTGTGCTTCACTGCTACAACTTTTTTCTTCTCCATGGTTTATAGTAATATATATATATATATATATATTATAAACAAAAGTACAACTTTTACTAAATGTTACCTTATATAATATATTTTGATTGGATATGTTTAAGTAACTGGTAAAAGTTTTATAGAATATATTTACAAAATTTTAGTTTAAATATAAAATTATCCAATACTTCATATTTATATGAATTTAAATATATTTAATTATTTTTTTTAATTTAACATTTAGGGTTTAGGATTTAAATATTTTTTTAATTTGACTAACTTGCTATTATTATTATTATTATTATTCAATCGTAATAATATTTGATATAAATAACTATGTAATCATATAAATTAAAATAGAATAATTTAATTGATTAAAATTATTTTAACGATTTGTCATCTCCTTGTTTGATATATATATCCTATGTTTGATATATATATCCTATAACGTACGTTGCATGATTATCAAGTTTTATATTTCATGCATATATCGTAATTAAATTTTAACTATTATATTTAAAAGACTTATTTACTTTGTATGATCAACAAAAAGATTTATAAGCATTTCTTATGTTTGTATTATAATTTATTTATTTTTTATTATAATCTATAAGTTTAAAGAATCCACAAATTTGTTCTTTTTAACAATTAATGTTAATCATTCTTTTGTGGTAAAGATAAAACGAATAATTAAAACTTTAATACAAAATATTTATATATATATATACACACACACATATATTCATATCAATTTTAAAAATAATTAAGACATACATTAAAGTTTATAATAAATACAAAATTGTATTAATTCAACATTGCTCAAATTGCATTATTATAAAACCAAGTAATTTTTTTTTTCATCTGTACATTTTTTTGGTATTTAGATTTGTTTTTTTAATTCATTACTACCTTGACATAATTGTAAGGATGCAATCTATTTTCACCTATTTTTTTAAACCAATTTAATCTTATCTTGTTAATTGATCTGGTTAAGAAAAAACTTAAGGTCAAAATTGAACAAAAAGAAACGAAAATACGGACATAGAGTTTGCGCTATATCCATTGAAGAACACCTTCATTATATATAGAGACACACAGACACATCCAAAGCTAACTAATAGAAAGGACTAAAATCAGATTAAAAGCACATTGGATAATTGAACATGGAACCTGAACTATATTACATGATATATAATACAAAGGAACAAGATTATATAAGTTCAGAGTTAAAACAGTAAATGAACATTAAATGTGGGAACATATATACTAATACTATATATTATAATACAGATTCATCTTAGTTGTCACACTCAAACAATTTCGTAGAAACAACATTATGAACAAACAAAAGCAGGAACTGAAGGACGATCATGATCAGTCCCAGATCATGACAACTGCCATAACAGCTACACCAGAAAGCACAGCGAGAAACCTAAACCAGGGAGTGTCGAAACGTGTTGCTTTCTGCGGTTTGAAGCCTTTGGATATTAAATGATTGATGGCAACATAGATGAAGACCCCACAAGCAATACCCATTGTTACAGCAAACATCCAATCTGCGGTGCGTCCTTGTGTTGTGGCGTTTATGGCAATGCCAATCCCCACACCGATGGGGCTTGAGATAGCAAAGGCGAAAGAATATGCTGCCGTTGTCACTAAGGGTCTCTTGGGTAACATCCTCAGCAAAGCAATTCCCATTGCTATGGCAGCAAATATCTTGTGTAAGGATATTGTCCATAAGTTCCTCCATGCATCCGCTTTCGTACCTTAATTACACATTAGTTAAACAAGTTGAATTAGAATCACACTACTTCAAATATGTTATTTTCTTTGCAGATTTTCATGTGAATGTTTGCCCACAACTAATCATCAAACTGTTATGTGTATATGCCAGGAAATGAAGAATATGATAATATCAAGACTTGTTTGATTTTAGAAAATTAATGTTTGTTGTTTCATCGCCTGTATTATGAGTACTTTTAAAGATCTGTACATCAAACGGTGAAAACATTACATAACCTAGATTATCATTATGTAAATTGTTACATGATCTGAGATGATTTTGGTCACAAATAATGTTCATGAAATAAACAATCAAAGTTTATTTATAACTCTAAACTGGAAAACTACACCATGTAGAAACTAACTATAAGACCACATGAGAACATGCAATAATTTGAAATGAAAGTATACTTGTTAAGGTGAGGCAGAGAATACCTGAAACTCCAACTGCAATGCCCTCAAAAACCGAATGGAAACACAGTGCAAGGATGAGAAGAATGGTGTCTCCCACAGAAGAAGTCTTCAACAACATAGGGTTTGTTGAGTCCACTGCGCAGTGATTTGCAGCTAGGTGAGGAGGATCTTCAGGTGTTGTCCCACCTTCCAGTTCCAACACTTTGGCTTCCTTCTTGGTATTGCCGATGACAAAAGCAACAACGCAGTCACCAAGCATGGTGAGAAGGTAGCCAGCTGAGGCGAGCATGAAGGCAAAAGGGTAAGATTTTGTGGTGAGGTCTCGGAAGGTCTCATTAGAATCGCTCAAGAAGTGCATCAGAGAAGTTCCCAAGAAAATCCCAGCAGCGAACTGAGTCCCCAAGAGAAGAAAAGTCTCGTTCCAACGGTAGAAATAGGGAGACACCCCGCCAGCGAAAGTGCTCACAAAGAGAATGATCAAACACCATATTTTGACAAGGATCAGACTCTTGGCATGCAAATCTTCGCTGTGGGAATCACCACCGTCAGAATCATCACCACCTCCTCCGTGAGCCTTGGTTGGAGAGAGGAGGGAGGCCAAGAGGCACACAAGGAGGAACGTTGACTTTAGGGTCTTCATTTTGTTAATTATGTTTATGTTCCTTATTTCTGTCAATTACTCCTTTGTATGCTGTTCATAAATGTATGGTACTGTCTGAGTTGTATTGCACTTGTACTGCAATTTTTAGGGTTGTGAATGTTGCAGTTGTACTACACAACCATATGGCGTCAGCATGCAATTTAATTAGTAAACTATTAGTTTAGAAGTTATAAACTCTAATTATAAAATGAACAGAACTTGAATATATATATTGCCGGAGATAAGTTTGGATTGGATACCTAACTTTTTTAATACTCAGAAAGAAAAGAGAGGAGATTAGTGTATAATATTACTTTTTTTCCATATTTTTAGATGCTTGGATATAATTCCCGAGTTCATGGATTAATTTGGGGTGAGATTTATTCAGCTTAATCAAAGGTGTAGTGGTCTTATTAGTCTATATTAAAAAAAGTTAATGATAACATAGATTAAAAAAATATTTAATAGATACAAATTTGAGGTAAAAAAATCATATTTAAATGTTTACAAATCTTACTTGTCTCAATTATACCAACTATTAAATAGAATTATAATTGAGAAAAACACTAATTACTTCATTTTTAGATAATTAAAAAAATTAAGACTTGTAAATACGTGGAAATAAGTAACAGTTTGATATGATAAAAAAAATCAAAATGACTGAGACATCTAAAGATGTTTGAAATAATATAAGGTACTACAATATATAAAATGTTTCCCGATTTCCCGTATCTTTTTTTAATAAGCCCTAATTATGTGACCCGCACACCCATCCATTTCAGTTTTTTATTTGGGATATGAGACAAGAAAGAGATAATGAAAATTGAGAAGATTAATCAACGTCAATTCCTTCAATTCACGGTTTCAAGCATTGGTGGGATTAAGATTAAGTAGATCTCAAATTAATTAATTCAGATATGATTGCACATACAAAAATGTTTTAAAGTGTGAGATCGCTATATGATTTCGGAGAGTGGAGTGTATTTTTGTATAAATAAAGATTACAAGAAAATAATAGATTAGATATATATAATTGTATCCTGTGTCAAATAATAATAACTAGGATATATAAACCCACTTTGAATTAATCTCACCTTAAAGAAACTTCATTATTAAAACTTTCTAAGATTATATATGATCATAATATATATATATATATATATATATATATATATATATAATACAAAATTATATTGCAAATTAATAGTTATTTATTTAGGAAGTTAAAAAAAAGGTTTATAAAGTTCATTTTGATTTGTGTATGTGAAGTTATAAATGGATCATTTTATTTTATTTTTATATAATTCCGGTATTAGCAATTAGGATGTAAACAGTTAAACCCAACCCAAAAACTCCTTCAATCTAATTGTATTTTTTATATTTTTTCGGTTGGCTTGTCATTTATTCAATTGAATTTTATTATAATACCCACTTAGAATTAGATTAAATAAATAATTCATAGATTTCAAACATGAAGAATATGACCTAATAAATATATAATAAAAAATTATTTGTCTAATAGTTGAGAGTAAAAAATATTTTTATATTTTGTATGATATAATTTTAGAAATATTGAAAATATTTATTTTTAAAATTTTCCTTTTAATAAATGATTACTGTTTAAAAATTAGGGAAATTAAATTTACCTTTTTAAAGTTAGATTGAATAACACTGACTTACCCTCTAGTTTTAAAATAAACATTTGCTTATCTTATATTTATAATAAAATGATATTTACATTCTATCTAATTTTTAAAAAAATATTCAACCTCTTTATAATTTTTTTTAATAAATGTCACTCAACTTTCTTATATTTTTAGTGAAATGAAAATCAATTTCCTCATTTTATTTAAAAATATTATATTAACTAAAATTAAATAAAAAAAGTATAAATATTAACAAAGTAAAACTTTAAGTATAAATATTAAAAAATATCTTATATACAGAAAATTTTAAAAATAGATAAATAAAATAAGAAACCAGCGTCATCTTATCAAAAATATACATGAGTATATTTATTAATGTGTATTTAACAAAGATAGGGGTTTATCAGTTTATTAAATACAAGGAGTTAAATGTCTATTCTAACCCAATCTAAATAGTATTGAGTTAAGTTGAGTTATTAAATAAATAAAATTCAATATAAATTTAATTAAATTAAATAAAAAATTGTATAAAATCAACTCAAATTAAAGTTACACTCCTAATGAAAAAGGAAAAGGTGATATAATTTCTTTCTATATAGAAACACATAAAAGTGAAACCAACAAGCCCTAAAGAAATAACAACGGATATTCCTATATGATTGTTTAGTGTCATTTTCTTTCATAACATTACATTGTAATACTAGTTACTAACATGAGAGCATTCAAACATCTAATAGTGTTTAAGGGGAATTAATTATATCAAATTATTTAAGGAAAAATTATTGTAAGCAATGCAATGTTTTACGGTAATAATTAGTATATATATATATATATATATATATATATATATATATATATATATATATATATATATATATATATATATATATATAGTTGATTGAACTATAACTACTATTTCAAATCATTGTAAAATCAATATAATGATATAAGACACGGAATATCATTATAGAGTATGAGGACAATTATCAATTCACAAAGTCAATTACTAATAAAAAAACACTAAGTTGGATGCAATAGCGAGTAAAAGTATTGAATAATACAACGTTTTATACATTTTTTTATAAAAGGAAAACCAATATTAATGCAGAACAAAAATACTAAAGAAATTACCGTTGGGCTGAAATTTTATATATATATATATATATATATATATATATATATATATATATATATATATAAGTTATTAAAATTGTTAAACAACACTAAATTTATGTGAATGAAAAATTTGATAGAGTTGTTCGGTTAAAAATAGGAAAAAGAAAGAAAAAAAATGAACTTTTGGAACTACTAGTTCTATATTGATGTTAACGCTTTTATTGTGTCAATCTAAAGATTTTGCTTTTATCAAATTTTATATTCTTAAATATTACACTATTTTTATATTTTTATGATTTCAAATGTACATCCGCATCTATCTCTACATTTCTCTAAATTTGGTTGTTTTTATTATTTAAATCTAACAAATAGAAATGATTTAGATTAGACTCATGAAAGATAATGTGGCTATAACTATGCTTATCTTACAATAAAAATAAATAAATAAGTAATTTATTATTTCCTCCTCTATCCTTCCTAAAACATAGCTCCTATCTTTAATTATCACACTTCTCTTTTGTAAGTATTCTCTTTAACACCATATTCTAAGTTAGATATGAGACAAAAGAGATATTTATTATATTTCATGTACTATTTAAAATTATTCTTATATAGATAATTCTTTAAAATATTAGACTCGACTCATTAGATTATACTAACTCCTAAAATATTAGACTCGACTTATTATATTATACTAATTCTCAAGTAATAAGAAAAATAAAATTAAAGATTAGGTGCATCTAAAAGTAGAACCAGAGATGAAAGAAGACTAGATTCACATGGGAAGAAGAACTGGAACAATAGCTCCTCGTACAAATAGGTCATATTACATGTAATAGAAACACACAAGACTCATTGGTATGGGTAGAAAAAGACAAAGGAAAATATTATATAGAAACTACATATAATACTTTGCAAAACCTGAACATAGGACAAGAAGTGGAAGAGTTTAAAACAATTACTAAGTTTGAAAGTATTACCCTTACCCTATATTTTTCATGGAAATTATTGTTGGATAAAGTACCTACAAAGGAAAACTTAGAGAAAATGAGCTTGGGGATAACGAATAGAATGTGGTCATTGTGCTAGAGGCAATATGAGAGAACAGATCACTTGTTTGTTACATGCAGAGTAACGCATAAAGTTCAAGATAAGTGTGACAAGTCGGCAAATTGATAAGAATTATATTCCTTGTAAAAATAAAAAAAATAAAATTTTCCACTCTATCTTTAAATCATTACTCATCACCTTATAGGATTTTTTTCTCAAGATGTTCTCTCTTTTTTAAGCATTCATTATATATAATTTACTTGAACATCATAAAGTAATTACTCTTTGAACAGTAATAAAACTTACACATATGTAATATTTGCACAATTGAAACTTCTAAATGCTTCTCACCCCTAATATTTCAACTAAACAAAATTCAATAAAGAATTATGTATTTTCAATTCATTACAGGATTTTCCATTGAAAGCTTGAAATTTCGTTTAGCAATTTTTTTTAAAATAATCTCCAAACTAACGTAAAAACAACCTACATGCTTATATTAATACTTATTAATCAACAGTAATTGGTTTTTCTTCTTGTACTTCTATTATTACTAATTGTACTAACATATTAATATGAAAAAGACTAAAATACCCTACTTCAATGTTCCGTTCCATACTATTATCGCTACTATCATCACTGTCATCGTCGTTGCACCGTTATGCATTGGACTAAAAAGAAAAAGAAAAGGAAGAACTCCTTTTAGAAAAAAAATTATTTTGAAAAACTTATTCTAGAAATTATCATTTATGTTTTGAAAAACTTGTTTTAAAAGTTCTGTTTAGAAACATTTGTTTTAAAATATATTTTGTGTTCCGGAAAATTTATTCTAAAAATTCTACTCCAAAAGTTCTGCTAGAAAGACTTTATCTTAAAAAAATTATTTTAAAAATCATAAAGTTTATTCTAAAATACACAGATCATGCAAAATATTAGTTGCTGTTTCAAAAAAGTATGAGTTTGTAGTTAGAAATTGTGGAGTGAGGAAGAAAAAGCCTAGTAGTTTCGCAGGTCCAATCAAGGTCACTGGCACATCCATTTATTTTCCATGTATATTCGAGTCTTATCTCCGAAGTTTGTTCCTTCTCACCTTTGAGGATATTATAAAATATTATAAAATATTTAATCAAGCTAAAAGCATTTTTTAATACAAAAGTATTATAAAATATTTAAACTTAAGTCAATTTTACTTCGTTACATAATGTTTCAGACTATAAAAGAGAAATTCTCAAATAACAAACACCCTGCCCCTCACGTCCTTCTGCATTATTTCTTTGAAGAGAAAAACATCAAAACATTAATTCGCTTTGTCCTTCCCTCAGCCGGCTGAGTCCACGTTGACTTAGTCCCACGTGGCAGCCAACAACCAATATTTTGCCTATCTGTTCATATTCATTTCTTGTTTACATTCAATAAAAGATCATGGTTTAAAATAAAATAAAATAATTCAATAAAAGATCATGGTTTAAAATAAAATAAAATAATTGATCCTCTATTTCACATTATAAACGGGTTTAAGAAGTCAACTAGATTATGGCTTACGGACATTTCTCCTACATACAAGAGTGCTGAAAGAGTTGAAGTTTTGAAGTGATCTGCCTTCATGTAATAATATTCACATTCTAAATGGTTCTCTAAGAGAGAGAAAGACCATAACTTATGTAAGTTATATGATCAGGTCAAGCTTTGTCTTTTCGAAAAAATATTTTTGCTTTGTCGGTCAAATGTAGGAAAATACTGCTTGCCAAAAACAAGGGCAAAGTGTAGTGATAGAGAAAGCTTCAACTTTAGTTGGCCGAAGGCTGAACTAGGCGTGCCAAAATTTAGAATTGACCACTCAAGTTGAAGTGCGAGACAGTTGTCAGATTCAATCCAGAGTACAATTAGTGAAAAATGTTTAACCCAATTCTTCACCAAAAGTTCTGCCAATTTCACCTATTTTGAAATAACACACACCAAAATCACTTTCAATGTATTAAATTAAATTATATCATGATCGACGTAGAATAATAGTAACTATTTTACTTACAAAAAGTAAAATGATTATCCAAACAAGGGCATGTAGCTTGTTAATCCTTTATGTATTTGGCACCACTACCTAGTTGGAATGAGTGAAGCAATAACCCCACAGGATACAGCACATCCATACACATATCATAGCCTAAAGACTAAAGTAAAGAAAAGGAAAAAATAACCTTTATCTTTTGAGAACTAGGTCCATGATTAAGGAGTGAAAAAACAAAGGGAAAAGGAAAAAGGACTTGGATCATGAATAGCGTGGGTATGAAATGCAAGGTGTCATCATCATCATTATCATCCTCAACCCAACATTTCCATAACTCCAATAATCATCTCCAACCAAAACTTAGCTGCAAGAATAAAATGAATGATGTTGCCCATATGGACACGGTTTGTTCCGCTGAATTTGGAATAACTCGGACCAATAAGATCGATTTTAATTAATAATAATCATTCCGCTGTGTGCCACACTTGAGATTGGGAAAACGTACGAAATTGAACTAATACAATGCTTACAAAGAATATAGGACGAGAACATATGAACATTAAACAAATGAAGTAATTAAGCGTGGCTTCTTCCCCAATGGTGTGTTCCGCAGTAAGAACAATCTTTCTCTGGAGTCCCCTTCGGTGATCATTTCTGGAGAAAGAATAAAACCGCACAGCATCTATTGCAAAAGAGACTTCTAACTACTATGCCTATTTACAGAAAGAATCTAAAATTTGAAAGCTTTCTTTCAAAATACAACTCCATCCAAATCAATTTTCCAAAACCCAGGTTCTGGTGGTGCTTGGTCTTCTATTGAAGAGCGAAGTTGAAAGGCTACGGCTTCTAGTCAAAGCCCCAATTCTCCCAAACCAATTCCGGAATCTTCTGCCAAATCCACCACGGCTTTCCCTAACTCTCCCGCTTCCAACTGACAGAGAGACTCTTCTAGAACCTTCGCTCGAGTTCCCACCACTCTCCATCTCTGTGTACACCACCGGCAAGTGGCTCTCGCCGGCGAATCTGCCCACGGCGAATCCCCCGCCCGGCAGCCTCCATATGGTCAACCCTACCGCTTCCTCCTCGATCTGCCCGCCGACTCGGCTCTCCGACGCCGCTTGCTCCGACGGCAACTCGTGCCGGCACACCGGGCACGAGTTTCGCATCGAGAGCCACGGGAGAATGCAATCGGAGTGGTAGAGGTGCTTGCACGGCATCTCACGCGCCAACGAGCCCAGCTCGAATGGCTCTTTGCACACGGCGCAGTGCGTCTCTGTCACCACCTGAGACTCAGTGATTTGCACCGTCGGCATTGACTCTATCGCCGCCTTAGACGCCGGCGGATTCTCCGCCCTCCCTAAGCCGTTGATCTCGATCTGCGAAACCTGCTCCAGCAACCGATCGAACCCCGATCCGAGCAAAAACTCCGACATCGTCGACGGCAGCGGCCGGAGCCCCGCGCCATCGTCGCCGTCGTAGTACAACTCAAAACTGCTCTCCTCGTCCTCCCCCGGTCCCCGGAGCACGATGACCGGGTTGAACGGCGAGTGAGTCCCGGCGTTGCGGCGGCGGCGGCGGAACCCCTGCCTTCTCGAGGCGCCGTCCGCGATGAGAGAGACTGCCGGCGAGTGGCCGGCCTGAACCTTCTCGACAAAACCGCCCTGGCAGCGCGGGCAAACGACGTCGTTGTGCTCCTGGATGTGCACGAAGCGCGTGCAGCTGTAGCACCAATACGACGTAGCTTCGGAGCTCATGTTTTTGTGTTGTTTCACAACCCAAAAGTTGAGAGAAGAAATGAAATTATAATTACCAATTAACAACTGACACTGTCCTTTTAAAGAGTCAGAGGAACGCGTCTCTTCTGGTGGCTACACCACACTACCTGTGCTGGAAATTTCACCCTAATTTCTAATTTCTCTTTATTTTATTTCCTTCTTTCACTTCATTTTTAATTTCAATTAACTATAAAATAATTCAAATATACTATTTCATTATTGAAGTGGGTGTCAGAGCTGACAAGACCCAGTGGCACCAACCTAAGCCACTCACTCACGAAACACAATTCTCCATCCTTTATTTCACATGGTAAATATTATATTTTATTATTTTATGTATATATTATAATTAATTTGTATTGGTTTTGCCATTGCCCTTTTGGAATGCATGAAATGGTGTATAATTGGAGTGATTTATTTTGTTTTGGGTAATTGATATTTAGCTGCCTCTAATTATATCAAAAGTTTAATTCCTTTCCATTATTGATCTGAACTGGTAAGAGAATCTGCATTAATTTCCAGAAGAACTTACACGTGTTGAGTAAATCATTGACCACTTCAAGATAGGTTTTATTCTAGATCATTGTCTACGAGTGCGAATACAATACAATCAGTGCATTTTTTTTTTAAATACAATTAATATTAAGAATTGAGTATAAAGGTTATTATATTAGCATGTAAATTTCTCGTTCTCCTTTAATCAGCGGACTAAACCTGTGGACTTGAATATTAAATAGCCACTTTCGTAGATTCTCATTTCACTATTTGAGCTTCTGGTCTTCTGTATATTTTTTTATCGGGACTAATTCAGCTCATAACATTTTCAAAATCATACACGTTCATTATAATATTCGGTAATCATGGATTTCAGCGAATGGAATTTGTTGTAGATAATTTGAAAAACAAAATTATCATTTATTTATAATTTTAATTTAAGTCAATATCATGTTACGTATCGATATATTTTAAATAAAAAGTAGTAGGTTTTGGGCCACTTTCTAAATTTCTCATCTTTGGATAAATGTTTGTCAATCTGCATATATTAATTTTACACATCCATAGAATGCGTAAAACCATTCATGGTTTAGCCACATGCTCATATGCATCCACATTAACTAATCTCACCAAACATGATAAAAAAAAAAAAAAACAAGGCAAACCTAATATTTTCATCACATGAGATGAAACCTATTAATAGATAGCAAAATAAACCCATCGGTCCATTCTGTATCACCGCAGGCACACCTCACCAATTTAAATATCATAATATATTTGAATTTGAAGTTTAATAATCTTTTAATGTGTCACATAAAAAATGTTGTTGTTTCCCTATTATTTAAATTTGAATTTTATAAGTTATTATTATTTTTTGGTTACGTTAATTTCTTTTGTTAATTTAATTACTCTTAACGAAGTTTTGGATATCACAACACAAACATCAAAAACTTTCCTATAACATAACATAAAATGTCTAATTATTACATTAATAGTATAAAGTTATCTTAAAAGTTTTCAACTATTATTATTATTATTATTATTATTATTATTATTATTATTATTATTATTATTATTATTATTATTATTATTTCTATATGTAATATATGTTTCGATTAGTTTGTTCATATTATTGTTAACTTAACTTTTTCCATTATTGTATTACATATTTGTTATAATGCTCTCAGCATTTATTTTCATTTGCTATTGCTTTCTTTTGAAAATTTTCATAATTTTTGTCCTAAAATCATTATATTATTGTACGTAGGTACATATATGTTGTAATTTTAATTCATATTCGTTTTATTTATTGTGCGCTAATGGTTAATTATACAATATTAATTATAAGATAATATTTGTATTCCTAGACTGATGTTATTCTTTTTCTATCAAAATATTTTTTAAAATTTCTAATTCATAAAATTCATTTCTATTCTCTGAATCTAAACTCCAATACAATAATTGATTAATATTTTTATAAGTACCATATGTTCATATTAAATCGAGAAGAATATTTAGGATAGATAACAAATGAACGTCCAATCTTAATCCACCTTGGAGGAGACATGTAACTAATTCGGTGAACATCTTAACAATATTATCCAACTAATAATTACCGAATTAATTAAATAATAATTATCACTTAAAGTTAATCACCTCACTTAGGAAACAATAAGCTTAAGGTTAATTAAGATGAATGAGACATATTCATGGACAAAAAGCTAAAAAAGTCTATAAGAGGACAATATAAATAAATAGTTATACTAATGTATGATTATATTAATTATATAGTAATTTTTTTAAGCATAATTTCTTTTAAGTGGAGCTTTCAAATTGATTAAAAATAAAATTAAATAAATTTTGGTGTACCTTTAAATTTGAATTTATTAAAATTAGTATCTCAAAATTTTACGTGTTTTAGATACCCAATATTTAATAAATATATTATTTTGGTATTGACAAAGAAAAAATATATTACTTTTAGAAAGACTGTTAAAATGTAATCATCCTCCCTGTACATTTGCTTGTATGTTAGCATTAATTTAATATTGTCCAAATTAACATGTCAATACCTATCATGATCAATGTTGAGAGAATTCGAGGGGGAAACCGGAGAGATCTCAAACAATGAGAACTGAGCCACACCACATATAAGGGAATGACATCACCTTCAACTCAAAACCTTAAGGCATCAGATTTGCGGGTCTTCTTTCTTATATGTTGCTCAATTTTCTCATTCTTACCCAATGTGGGACTTCGACTCGCACTTGAATATCTAACAATCTCCCCCTCAAGTGTGAGTCCCTCCTCTACCATATTGATACACTCCCCCTCGAACGGAAGCATTCTCAACATGAATACATTACTCATAACCCCTTACTTGTACTGCCGTTCACACACTTATACGGGACACGCTTGCCTGAAATCACCATCGGGAAGACTTTTGATACAGGGTCAAACTGTACTCGCCCAGGCCGCAAACCAACGGCTCTGATACCAATTGTTGGGAGAATCTGAGGGGAAAACCGGAGAGATCTCAAACAATGAGAACTGAGCCACACCACATATAAGGGAATGACACCACCTTCAACCAAAAACCTTAAGGCATTAGGTTTACGGGTCTTCATGTTGCTCAATTTTCTCATTCTTATCCAATGTGTGGCTTCGACTCGCACTTGAATATCTAACAGACCATATCATCACATTTAAATCAAATACAATACTACTTTTCTTATGAAGATAATAATTTCAATAAAGGGTGATTTTGAAGTTATCAAAAAATTATTTAACCATTAAAAGTAAAGATAAATACATATTTGATTCAAATTTATAATAGATGAAATGAAAAAAAGGGTCATGTCTATTTC
>Ga0099825_1004149_pt1 | contig 19080 bp, 11 predicted proteins | sample SiratroredBW_FD_76838 | JGI IMG/M metagenome (GOLD analysis project Ga0099825, IMG submission 76838) | Root nodule microbial communities of legume samples collected from California, USA - Siratro red BW | ecosystem: Host-associated > Plants > Roots > Nodule | place: USA: California | collected... | reverse complement strand
TATATATATATATTACGTAGACGTGTGTGTATATACACAATGGTGGTTTTATAAGATTTAATAAGTCACACCAGACTAAATTTTATATAAGTTTAGTTGTTGGATAGGATAATGTGTGTCACTTGCTTCCACTCTTAACTAGAAGTGCTATAAAGACTATTGTTTACTATAAATTAAAGGCTATCTGGTGTGGGGGAATTAATTTATTTTGATATTAGAAAAGCTATTTTAACATATTTATCGAAAGCTTCTTTTTGTGTGTAAAATGAATGGAGTATTAGTAGAAAATGCTTACATCACATAATTAGTGTTTGTCCTAATCCTTGTTATCGCTCTCCTTCACCAGTTAAATAAATGAAAGGGACGTGACCATAGCTGTCGAAAAGAAGAAGAATCTTGTGTCTTGATTTTTGTCCAAAAGTTTAATAGAAGAATATACAGGTGAGATTATTGTTTAGAATTATTGCTAACCATTGTCCATAATTAATATCCACCAAGTGAGCATGCCAACTGAATAACAAAATAGCTAAGTGTCAATCACTGCCAGATATATGACTTATGAAGTATTTATCATATTGTCATCGAACTATTTATCATAATTTTCTTAATTGATTTGATAAAAAAAATATATAACATCCATACATAAGAGAGTGCTCGAATCAATAATTAACAGAAGTAATCATTTATTATATTTTCTTACTTCTCGACTAAACCATACTTATCCGGTAGGTGAGAAAATTTCAGCTTTAGATGAGAAATATGAGTTGTGAAATATATCAAGCTAATGGAATTTGACTGTTTATCCAAAATGTTATCAAACTATTTATAAAAAAAATTACTTACTTGATACAAAAGATAACATACGTACAAGATAACACATGCATAAAACAAGTATACTTAACTGAGAAACTAGGCTTAAATGGTTAATATATTAATTCAAAAATTTTATTTCGACTGAAATATTAATTTTACAATGAATTCGAATTCAATTTTGTTATAAAAAAGAATGAGAATAACAATTAAATTGTATACAATTAAAAATAATATCTGTGATTTTATTATAATTGATTAATTATTCTAAAAAATAAAAGTATGAGGTCAAAACAATTTTGCTTAATTGTAATCTTAACCCCATGTTTTAGTTGACATGTAATATTTTAATCTCATTAATTTTTTTAATATTTAGTCTTTACAGTTCTTTAAATCTCAATGTTAAGTGTATGGTGTGAAAATTTATCCAATAATTAACATAAATGTGACATAACGTTGATTTTTACATAAATAAAAAAATAAAGGTATAAAATATTTTTGAATAAAATAAAATGTAATGGAAAGCCTTTTGTTTTTTAATTCATATTTTAATATTTTATACAATTTTCTTTTACTCGTTTCGACTAATCAATATCGCATCATCCCTCTTATATTCCTATTAATACTTTAACAAAAGAAGGAATATAAGACTAAAAATAACATGTTTGGATTTGTATTGGAGAGAATAGATTCACATGTCTTCCAAAGCAATCCTCAGAGTTTTTCAAGCATATATTAGTTTTTATAAATTATTTGAATGATATATAATTTATATTTATACATAACCTTTATTAAAAAAATCTACTTAAACGTTATGCAGGTAGAATAATTGAAAGGTATATCTGAAGTATATTTTAAAATGTAATTAGTTGCTAAAAGAGACATAATTAGTTGTTAAAATTCTTTTCCCTCTCAGTTAAAGATTTTTTCCTGTGGAAGATCATTTTGGTGCTGAATGACAGTAATTCAACTAGTCATTTTCATAGAACACACACATAACCTTCATAAAGAAAGAACTAAGTTTTTTTTTTTAATTTTTTTTTTTTATAAAAAACAGTTACTTTTCTATAAACGCTAAATTCCAACAACAGATTATGGAGAATAATAGACCTTCAACCTACCCATTTTCAGTGCTTCAGAAAAAGAAGGAAAAAAACCATAGCAAAAAGATAGATGTAACATCTTATACGATTAAAAATAGAGTTACAAAAAGATTTGCATCTTCTTAACCAATTTTTTCAGCTCTTAATAAGTATGTTGTCTAGGATGAGAGAAAAAAAGGTAAAATTGAGATACCAAAAAAAGATGGATATCCATTTAATAAAGTACCAGAAAATAATTTCTTATTGTTTTTATAAAGTCCTATATTCTTATGGCAGTGAAACACTCTCTATCCATATGCTCAAATTCCACAGTTCCCATATCTTGAACGCGACAATAAATACCTCAGAAATCCCAGAATCAAAGCCAACACAATCCCACAACTGGGCAAAACAACCACAAACAGAGCAATGAAGCAGCTCACTCTGAACTCCCTGCTAAATCTTCTTCTTCTGCTGCTGCTGATAACCCTCTTTAGCAGCAGCAACACGAAAGCAGAAGAAAAGACATACATAATCCACATGGACAAGTCCACCATGCCCTCAACTTTCTCCGACCACCTCAACTGGTTCGACTCCTCCCTCAAATCAGTATCAGCCTCCGCACAAATCCTCTACACCTACAAACACGTGGCCCACGGCTTCTCCACCAGGCTCACACCCCAAGAAGCACAAACACTCGCCAACCAACCAGGAATCCTCTCAGTCACCCCAGAACGTCGATACCAACTCCACACCACAAGAACACCGCAGTTCCTCGGACTCGACAAAAGCACCACGCTCTTACCCGCCTCCCAGCAACAGAGCCAGGTCATCATAGGAGTCCTCGACACCGGCGTCTGGCCCGAGCTCAAGAGCCTCGACGACACGGGCCTGGGCCCGGTGCCCGCCACGTGGAAAGGCGAGTGCGAAGTGGGCAACAACATGAACTCCTCACACTGCAACAGAAAACTCGTGGGTGCGCGGTTTTTCTCCAAAGGCTACGAATCCGCTCTTGGACCTGTTGACTTAAGTACGGAGTCAAAGTCAGCGAGAGACGACGAGGGGCATGGGAGTCACACGCTCACCACAGCGGCAGGTTCGGCGGTTCCCGAAGCTAGCCTCTTCGGTTTGGCGTCAGGCACGGCGCGTGGAATGGCGGCGCAAGCGCGCGTGGCGGTTTACAAAGTGTGCTGGCTGGGTGGGTGTTTTTCTTCCGACATAGCCGCGGGGATCGACAAGGCCATAGAAGACGGCGTGAACGTTTTATCCATGTCGATTGGGGGAAGCTTGACGGAGTATTACAGAGACATAATCGCGATTGGTACCTTCACTGCCACGTCACACGGGATTTTAGTTTCCATGTCAGCAGGGAACGGTGGGCCCAGTTCATCAACGCTGTCCAACGTGGCGCCGTGGATAACCACAGTGGGAGCGGGAACTTTAGACCGCGATTTCCCTGCTTCCATAACCCTCGGAAATGGAAAAACATACGCCGGAGCATCGCTTTATAACGGTAAATCGTTATCGGATTCTCCGCTACCTCTGGTTTACGCCGGGAACGCGAGTAACTCTTCTGTTGGGTATCTTTGCTTGCAAGACTCTCTCATTCCTGAGAAGGTTTCGGGGAAGATTGTGATATGCGAGAGAGGGGGGAATCCGAGAGTGGAAAAGGGTTTGGAGGTGAAGCTTGCGGGAGGTGCTGGAATGATTTTGGCGAACAATGAAGCTTATGGGGAAGAGTTAGTTACTGATCCTCATCTTCTTCCTGCTGCATCGCTGGGCCAAAAAGCAAGCCAGATTCTGAAGAGTTACGCTTCTTCTTCTGCTAATCCCACGGCTAAGATTTCTTTCTTAGGGACCCATTTGGAGGTTCAACCTTCTCCGGTTGTGGCGGCTTTTAGCTCCAGAGGACCCAACGCTCTCACGCCCAAGATTCTCAAACCGGATTTAATAGCTCCAGGGGTCAACATTTTGGCCGGTTGGACCGGCGCGGTGGGACCGACCGGGTTGACCGCTGACGACCGCCACGTCAGTTTCAACATTATTTCCGGAACCTCCATGTCATGCCCTCACGTCAGTGGCTTAGCCGCGATTCTCAAAGGCGCGCACCCTCAATGGAGCCCTGCGGCTATTAGATCCGCACTCATGACAACATCGTACACGAGTTACAAAAACGGCGCAGCAATTCAAGATGTTGCAACTGGACAACCTGCGACGCCGTTTGATTATGGTGCGGGACACGTGGATCCCGTGGCTGCCCTTGATCCTGGCCTCGTGTACGATGCCAACGTGGAAGACTACCTGGGATTTTTCTGCGCGCTAAACTACTCGTCGTTTCAAATCAAGCTTGCTGCGAGGAGGGACTTTACGTGTGACCCGAAGAGGGAGTACAGAGTGGAGGATTTCAACTACCCGTCGTTTGCGGTTGCTTTGGAGACAGCTTCGGGGATTGGGGGTGGTTCGGATGCTCCGAAGACTGTGAAGTACTCTAGGGTTTTGACTAACGTGGGAGCTCCGGGAACGTATAAAGCTTCGGTGGTGCCCTCGGGGGATTCGACGGTGAAGATTGTGGTGGAACCGGAGACGCTGAGTTTCGCGCAGGAGTATGAGAAGAAAAGCTATACGGTGTCGTTTACGTACACTTCCATGCCGTCTGGGACCAGTAGCTTTGCGCGTTTGGAATGGACGGATGGAAAGCATAGGGTTGCCAGTCCAATTGCGTTCAGCTGGACATGATTTGATATGGGCCAGGCAAAATGTGTGGCCCAAGAAAAAGGGCTCATTTGCTATATGCAATAATAATAATAGTAGTAAAAACAATAATAATTGTACATAAAAGAAGGTAAAGGCCCATCTGCATGTATCATTATGGATTACTGGCTCTATGAATTATTTATATATTATCTTTCCACCTTGTCTTTTTTATATTTTGTTTCACAGATATGAAAATTAAATAAAAATAGCTTCAAAATTTAAATTTTCAATTAATAATACTTTCTAAATAATGTACCGTAAAACTATAAGATAATATACTATCATTTATATATAGATTGATATCATGTCAAGAAAGGGCCACGCGTATCTAATTCGCACGCACACTAACCACTCTTTATTTTGTGCGTTTGTCAATTATTTATTGTTGTTGTACAGAAAAATGATATACTATTAAATTCGCAACGCATTTATTAATTCGATCATATTATTATTTTAATCCGTATGTGATTCTTAGGTAATAAAATGAAATGAAATAACACTGTAGATAATTATTCTATACAAAGAAAATTACATAAAATTTATTTATGTAACTTATTGTTTGGTGGCAATAGAAAAGCAGTACTTTGTTGACCACAACGTTGGAAAAACATTACCATTATTACGCGTTCCTTATCCGCATCCAAAAAATAATAAAATAAATAAAAAGTGGCGAAAAAAACATTTAACGAAGGTCACGAGAACAACCTTAGTACTGACCTTGGACACGCTTCATTCGCGTTCAACTAACAAAGAATCAGAACCGTTCTCACGGATCCCTCGTTCTTTGCTTTTCCTGTCTTCACTGCGTTTAATTTAACGACCCACCCGTACACCAATTTTATTAATTGGTCACTGCATCAGAGATTTCATCGCCTAGGGTTTTATACACCGAATTCATACTTTTTCTCAATTCTTTTCAGTTATTATTCGAAATTTGTAGCGAACTAAAATTATTCATGGCGTCGAGTTTTGACCGGTGGGAAAAGGATCCTTTCTTCAACGCCGCCGAAGAAGTTCAAGAGTCTGCAGACAGGTATACCCATTTACTTCAGTTTGTTCCAATTAGCTTTGCGCTTTTATTTAATTTGTAATTTATTTTGTGCTGAAGAGGAAATAAATAGACTAATTTAGGTATGGGAGTAGAACTGTACTTAATTTTTCCTTTTTCTACTCCACTGAATTGGAAGAGTTGGGAAGCTCGATTACTGAAATTTCTAAGTTGATTTGTTATGGTTGTGTTTGAAGGATGGAATCTACGTATAGGATATGGATACACGCAACAAAAGATGCGTCCAGCATGTGGAACTCTGATGAAGTGTGTAGAGATTTACATATTGCACTTGGCACTGCCAAATGGCAGGTAATTCCTACTCAATGTCCACTAGAATAGCTAGTTCCTTTGAAGTATTTTGTTGTTGAAGTGGGAATATGATTGTTGCATCTTTGTTGGAAAATGCAGTTAGAGGAATTTGAACGGGCAGTGAAGTCAAGTTATGGCAAAATCTTAAGTGATGAAGCGAGAAGTAGGCACCGAGATTTTATCACTGCCATTGAGGATAAGATAATGAAAGTTGAGCATTCCATTAGTGAATCGGTAGGCAAGGCATCTCTGCCTTGGTTGCGTTTAGACAAAGGAGAACAGGATGAGCTTGCTTTGTTTCTTTCGGGAAAACCAGAAATTAATAGCAGGGACATTGAAGATCCACCAGTGACTAATTGTTCGAAGGATTTTCATGTTTCATCTGGATGGGGTGAAACAAAGGGGGAGATATCACATGGGCATCGCAGGGCAGCCAGTGCTGGTGCTGATATTGGTTTTTGGAAAATTTCAGTTCATGATGATGCACAGCAGTGGAGTTCCTCAAGTGGTTCTTCTGGTCCAATGCATAATAAGGCACCCAGTTTATCTGGATTTCTTGGTTCCATGGAATCACTCTCTAAGTTGAAGTGGCCTAGGAATGGTTGTAGGAAGCTGAAAGCAGTGGATCATCTTAGAGAAACTGATAGTACACTACTTGCAACAGCTGAATTCAGTAGGGTGTGTAATCTGCACTTGTTGTCTCTCATAATGATGACTTGCTTGAGTGGTTTTTGATACATTTGTTGAATAACTGATATGTAATTTTTTTTTTTTCTTTCACTGAAAACAGAGTAACACTGCAAGCTGGGAAGGCAAGAGTGGCCTTGATAGTTGTGATGAATGCTACAACAAACAACTCTATGGATGGTATGGTGCTATTCGGAGAAAGCTTCAAAGATCTCAATACCAAATGCAATACAGTCAGCCTGTTCGAATAGCTGTTTGGATTTTTTTTCTCCTTTGTTTTATTGGTGAGTAGTTGTTATGGTTGTATGTTTTTGCTGTATTCCTACGTACTTTATAATTATATGACGATACATGCAGTGAAATTTCTTATTAACAACTTGCTACTCTGGTAATTGAGGAATTTTGTTTGGTCCATTGTTTGCAACTATTTGATGTTTTGTCTGTCCACACAAACTATACACTGCCAAACATGCTTGCATTATTTTGTCTGTGTTTACCAACTGACTTTTGCCCTAAACACCCGTAAGCTGACATCTAGATATTTTGGTTACTGTTTGAATTTGTCTGTCCACACTATGTATTGGCTCACATGCATGCATTATGTTGGTTGTGTTTACCAACTGAATTTCGTTTTTTTCCTAAACACCCTTATGCTCGCATCTTGGTCTATTCTCGATAACTATTTATACTTCCGTCCACTATGCATTATCTTATCTTATCTTACACTTATTATTGTATCCTGCAGCTTTAATTGCATTCCACGCAATGTAGAAGGAAGATATCAGTACACAATCTATAAATTTGTAGTTGGAGACATCAAGGGATTTGATGCAAAAGCTCGTATAGTCCCACTTTGTCACTTGAGCAGGAGATATAGGTTAGATTTTGTGGTTCTGAGTTAAGTTTTGGGATTACAATTAGAGTCTAGCATAGGTCACAGTGACTTCAATTTTTTGTTATTCTTCCATTCAATCTGTTCTGCCCCTCCCTTTTCATAGTAGTCCATGAAGTGCTCTAATATTGTAATGTGTATCATACATACATGTCTTCTTGATCCTAGAGCTGTCTGTTTTTTAAGTAGTGATATATATTTGATGAAATAGAGTATAATTTATATCTTAATTTCTATGTGCCCAACCTCTTATATTATTTTTAATAAAAAAACTCTTTTAATTCTTTAACCAGTGTTTTATAGTTCTTTAACAAAGTCACTTTATACATATAAACACTTTTTCCAACTAGTGCAGCAGCCACACAAACGTGATGCAGCATTATAAATTACAAAGAGAGCGCAGAACATAAACAATAGGTACACACTCAACACAACCAAGAGCATGTAGCAATATTAGTTAGGTCACTTTCAACTTTCTTCTTTCATTAAACTCAGATTGCTATCATGTTTGTTTGTTCATCAAAAAACTTTTTACACGAAAAAACGAGCTAGTAAACTTTGTTTTAACTTGTAGTAATATCAATTTGTATTTTTATAAGAACAATATGAAGGAAAAATACTTTTTATTAGCATTTTCTACAGAAATGTCGTTTTGTCAATAATTTTTTTAACAGAAAATTAAGTTTACAATATACTTGTAATTTAAACCCTGAGTATGTAAACTTAGATTCAAATATTAAAAAAAAAAATCCACGTTCTTTGAATGGTTTCTCTGATAACTGGACTGTATCTGTTCAAATACTTCATCTATGTTCAGAAAATAAGATTGATGTATTTACATACTATTTATTTCCACCTTATTGTCTATATTCTTTATTTCATTAGTATTATTTATATTCACTATCAATATCAATATTATTTATAATCACTTACTTTTTGTTGTAATATCAATATATTAACTTCAGAAAATCTTATTAGCACCAAATAGCTTATAAGAAATAAGAACGGTTAAACTAATATATTATTAAATAATAAACAAAATACAAACAGGATATGTTATGATCGTTAAAACTTAAAACGTAAATACATAAAAATCATACTTTACAAATTATATTGATTAAACTAAAAATAGTAAAGTATAAATAACAGTACCATATTATAAAAAATCCATCCACTACACTTAAATGCCTATACACAGTTATATTATATTAATACAAACGCGGTATAATAATTGCTAAATAATTTTAAATATAACGGTAAGATTAACGGAAAAAAAATGAACTACAGAGATAAGGAAAAAATAGTTAAATATAATTTTTTCTGTTAAAATATATTAAATAAATTTTCAAAATCAAACAGAAAAGGTATAAAAAATTTTAACCATAATACATAAATAAAATAATAGTATTATACTATAAATGAAGGCATGTCCGACCTGAAACTTACAAAAGTACCAAAAATATAAAACAACAAATTAAGAAATAAAAATCAATTAATTTTATAATAATAAAAGCACAAAATTATAAAATAATATTACAATAAAAATAAAAACTATAACCATAAAAATTAGATATTGACACAATTATTCAAAATTTAGCAATAATAAATACTTTTTAAATGATTAGATACAATAATATTATATCACTTAGAAATAAACCAATATGAAATAACAACAACATAACCATCAATCCTAAGAATCATTGTGATAAATACTTGAGCTCATATATTATTTCGCATGAGGTGTTTCAACTCGATTATTGATCTCAATTTGAATCTTTATATGGAATTAGGGTAATATGATTCTGTTTAACTCATGCAATCAGTCATCTTCTCCTTGTATATGTAATTATTTCCTATCTGGTGTATATATTATATTTAACATGTGTTGAGTGTTATAGTGAATTTTGATTCTTATAAAATTAAATAGCTAAGAATTAATATACGATCTGTTGTTATTTAAAATAGAATAATCTTTATCTAAACTTTCTCATTCATTATCTTAAATTTGAATATCTTATAAAAATAAAAGTTTACTATAAGTATAACAATTAAAAAAAACTTAAAAACAAATAATTTCCTATCTTCTAAAAAGTAAATAAGAAAACATATTATGAAAAAAATATTAAAATGAATCATGAAATAAACTAAATTTATATTATAAATATATAACATTAAAGAAATAATGAATTAAAATTTATATTCAATCCACAACTAATATTATATAATAATAATAAAAATTAAAACATTAATGTGGATTTCGGAACTTGACATCTTAATCCAAATTGTCTCTTACTTTTATATAAGAGATGGTCACGTTTACAAAATAGTCATTATAATCAATTAATATTATTGAGATTTTTATGTTTATTGAGATGGTTACATCTTTCTAATTATTTAAAATTTAAATGAACTAACCTATTTAACCACTAATTCATAGTAGATTAGACCAAACTAAATCTTGTATTATTTCTTTTCTTATAAATTATGTTACACTAACCTGCTGAGTGAGTTAGAGTAGCAGATTAAATAGATTAGATTAAACCCATTTTACAACGTACAAATAATTACATGAGCACATCTTATTGAATGATCGTGTCCACCCATTCACATTCCATTTTCTATCACATCTACTTTTTCTTTGTATATTATTATTTATTTCTTTTCACTTTTCCACCTCAAAATGGGGTGGATGGCTTCTACAGATTTAATATTATTTGACAATTAAAAAGAAAATTATTAATATAATAAGTTACATGACAATTCAAAAATTAAAAAAAAAATAGATACTAAAGATTTATAACAATAAAGTTTTAATCTTATTAGTAAGCGTGTCCCTCTTCTTTGTTTGATGATTGTCTATAATGGAAACTAAAGTTCTCTGAACCATTATTAAAGTTCAAACTTGATGTCTCGTGTAAATTTTCAACGCATGTGTACCGCCAAAAGATGTGAACGCTAACTCTAGTGGTGGAAAAGAGAATTTGAAATACTAATGAAGTTCAAGAAGCCCGTTTTATTTTATGTCACGTTCTATTCTTTTTGAAATTGATTATCCATTTTGTGAGATTTCAAATTGATCTTCAAGAAATTTGAAATTCAAACACTACCAACTACTGAAAAAATTGGTCACAAGAAACTGAAAAGAAAACAGAAGGCATTCCTATCTGTAATTAAACCAGGAAAAAAGCAGTTATTTGTATTCTCTAAACTAAACTTGTCAATTAACCAAATAATAAACACTTATTGGATATAAAAGTACACATTTTACGAAACTAGGGTGTTTTTGCTAACTGAAACATAAATTTTGACCTAATATATACAAAAATAGCTCCAGAAAATACTTATAACCTTTTGGAAGGCTGAAGCTATAGTCCAAGAAAGGGATGAAAAAGGAAGGAAAGTAAATGCACTACTCTTTTTTGCTTTGAGTAATGGACTCTACTTTTTTCATTGTAAAGTTAAGGAGAATCTTCTCACTGCACTTTGTCAGCCTCAAATTCTTTTTGGATTAAAAAGGTAAGGTAACAAAATGTCAACAACTAATTTTAACACTCCTGGACTCAGAAAATCATATATGAAATTAGGGAGGTTGAACTTTAACTGATGCAAAGTAAAAAAGAAACAGACTGAAAAATAAAAGTAAACAGCTTTAATTAAATTTAGTTGGATTATTTTTTTATCAAACCGAAAAGCTTGGTTCAATTTGTGAGTGCACCAAATCACAAAATTTCATCGTAAATTGTTATACATTATACACATGTATGGATTAATATCATAGTCCAAAGTAACACAGATTCTTACTTTTTTTCTTTTGTCGTTTGCCTTAACTTTCTAAAAATTTATACTAATGTATATTTATTTATCTTCTGATTTCGATTTTCATAAATGAGTATGAAGTAAGTTTATGGTGTATAATATTAACTTAAAAGTCCCATTAGAAGGAAAATCAAGTTTATCTCGCAATCACCAAATCAAATATAATTTTTATCAGAATTTAATGAAAGGTGAAGACATTAAATTCATGTCAAATTGTCGTTTAGTTTGAACTGAAAATCTACTCTCACTTCATTATCAGGGATGGCACTAAATATTTGGTGAGTCATAATAAATTTCAACGAATAAGGAAAATGCGTGCTCAAGAAGAAAAGTTTCCCAAAAGGTTTCTATTAGAATAAACCATACATAACAACCAGAAATTATCTCCAAATGCGAAGATCCTGAAAGCGATATGTGTGAACATCTCAACCGTATCCAAGGCATTAATGACGAACATTATACAAAAATATATGAGAAATCACCATCATCCATCGAGAAGATAAATAAAAGGGAACATTTCTGATAATATAGAAAATCTTGACATATTTCTAAGAGTTACACTTAAATATTGATACAAGCTTGTGATAAATTGTCAATATATATGTCCTTTAAAAGCATAAAAGTTTAGATATATGAATAATTAAGCTTCTACTTACTCTGGCTACTTGTTTACAGTTCATAATAACAACCAGCACTAAACACATTTAAAGTTCTTCAATGATATGTAGTTTCCTCCAAAGATGGAAGAAATTTCCTTACGGCTATCACCAGCAATATCAACATTAAACCTCACAAAGTGCTGGCCCTTGAAACACAAAGCCAAAACTTTTCAGTGACGAAATCAAGGTTATAACTGTGATTTCCAAGCATCATGGTTAATGCTTTCACAGGAAAAAAAACTCTACAGGAATTATAAAGCTTATAAAATGATCAGCAGATTCCAAATTTCACACTGACGGAAAGCTAGTGGGAAAACAAACCTTGATGCACATAATCATCCACCAAAAACCCAGAGTATAGAAATTCACTGTTCAGGATCCATGACTGATCATTTCTATTTACAAATTTGATGAGGCAATGACCCACAGCAGAAAACTCTTGACAACCCTGCTGCAATCTTACCATTTACCTGCAGTAATTTGTCAGATAGTCCACAAAAGGTATAAAAACTAGACGCCTAGGCTAACCCAGAACTTCCTCTTAGCTAAACATCCACTGTCCAGTTAATGTTATTAGTGTTTCCTTCATGCGATTTTTGTAGTTGAGCGACTTTGGCATGGTATGCAGCTGCTGCCACGGCAGTCTTCACCCTCTGACCTTGAGGAAGCTCACAGGCTTCACTCATGGAAGCAAACCTTAGCTCAGATGGAGGAATGAAACAGTCCAAAGAGAGCCCAGGGACATTGAACGCAACCTCCTCAATCGTCCAAGCCTCTTCCATCCTGGTTTTAGTGTGGCTCATAGCAGTTTCCCCAAACCTGAAAAGCGTCACTACAGAACGACCCGAGTGAGCAATCATTATCCCCTCAACAGGCCTGTAATCATCGAGAAAGGAATTTATTGTGGTCTCCCAATACACTGCATCACCACCGTTATTCTGAATGCGGGTCAAATGGGAGTCCTCCAAGTGTACAAGAAGTCCCGTTTTCTGGCTAAAGTACCCAAACAAAACATGCCTTATGATCTCCGCTGGACCCTCACTCCTGGCTTTTAATGTTGAGGGGTCTGCACAGAGCTTCAGGATGAAACAGTCCTCTTCATTTATCTTCTTCTCCCCAATGCATCTTGCATTGATAAACATGCTTGCAGTCGTTCGTGGGTCAAGGCCCTGCAGACACAAAAGTAGTCAGAAATATAAATAACCCAGGTCCCGGTAAATAAATTTTTCCATAAACACTTGTAAAAGAAGAAATAGCATAAAATGAGTGGAGCTTCTCTCATAAAAATCAACTTATGCAGTTAAAATTTTGTACAAGTCAGATGAGAGAACTTTTCTAAAATCAGGTCATTTTAGCTTACGGAAAAAACTCAGTTCATTTTCCCTTCCCATGTTCTTCTCCTACAAGTACCCAAATATAAATTTACAAAAGCAGTACCCTGATATAGCACAATTACAGCCTCACCTGAAGGGCGCGTCGCAGAGGCCGAACCGGCCCTTTGGCAGCATGTGCACCGAGCCAGGGCGTGTGCCGCCACACTAGTCTCCCATTGCAACCGGCATGAACCTTGCTGCCACCAAGAGCAAGCTCAACATACCACATGTCCGGGTTCATCTGCCACAAGACAAACCCGCCGGACTCGGCAGCCTTGGAGGAGTTCCGGCTGCGCGTGACCTTGTTGGCTGTCTCAAACTCAGAGGCTATCATCCTCACCTTCCCCATGGCATAAGCATTGTTAATCGAATTCTGAAGCTTCTGCCCCCCAGAAGCAGCAATGTACTGCTGCAATATGTACTGAGCAGACGAAGTTTCCTGCAACAAAACCACCTTATCTTAAGAAACCATCACAAGACAAGATCAACACTTATATTATCCTCCTTCACTTCAAACACACATTTCCCATTCATTTTTCCAAATGTGACCTAACAGAATGCTCAACATTATAAAATATTTACTGATCTTAGACAACAGAACACAAGAATTGACAAAAATTAAGGTTACGGAAACAAGTCATAAACCTAAGACTATTTGATCTGGGAATATAAGAAAAAGAGAAAAGCTAAATTGAGTGAAAAGAGGAACTAACAATGGGGATGTCTTTGATGCTGAGGTGAGGGAAGGGGTCCGTGGTGCACACATGCACGGGGGCGAGTGGAGCACCCAGCACGCCAAGCAGCAACCTCAGATCGGACTTTTTACACGAGGAAGAGGACGAGGACGACGAGGAAACAGAGGGAGCTCTCGCCAGTGGTCCTTTCATCCACTGGCCCCACCTTCCCTCTCCGCGAGTGGAGTCGTGCCCGTCGGTTCCGTCTGGTCCTTCCTTCAGCGGCGAGAGCGCCTCCGCGGGCCTCAGGCTGCCCGATCTCGCGATGAAGAGCTCCGGCGGCGGCGCGTGGTGCTTCCGTCGCCGCCGCAGCAGCGAGGACATCGGCGATGAGCTCCTGGCCGGGCTCTTGGCGCGTGACCGCGCCGGCGAGAGGCCGCGAACCACCTCGTCTTTGAGCGCGGAGAAGAACCCTTGCTTCCGTTCCATTTTTACAACTTTGCCCCACAAGTGAAGTGAATTTGTTGCGGGATAGTGAAGAGAGAGCACACTAAGCAAGTGACTAGAGTTTAGAAGAAGTGTTTGTTAAAATGCCAGAGAGAGAGAGAAAGAGAAAGAGAGTGGTGTCTCGTAAGCAACGGACTGGGACACTGTTGCCGCGAGACAAGTAAACTGTGTTCTATACACTGTGGAGCTAGATTGCTTCTCACAACACAATTTCACCTACTTAAAACTCTCTCTCTCCCTATTTTTATTTTTAAAAATTAATTTAATTTTTTTAATTAAATCTTATTCAATCAATCTAGATTAACAATGCATTTATATGTGGATTCATTTACACCACTTTATTCTAACTTAATCACTCATTTGAATCTGGATAAACAATTAATATAATCAGGATATATTAACAAAGAACACATAAATAAATTCATATGGGAGGGTTGTTAATTTAATAAAGGAAAAAGAAAGATGGAGATGATTTGACGTATTTGGATGATGAAAGACTTTATTGTATATATTGATTAATTTTCAGAAGGCATGATTATTAATCAAAGGAGCTAAGTTAAGGAATGTTGATCTATTAGAATTAGAGTTCCATGAAATTATAACTAATATATTATATATATTAAAATACGCACTTGATAGAGATGATAAACAACAAAGAAAAATGGTAATGTGACCCTGCCGTTTAGGAAAAACTTTCACTTGAAAATGATTTTATTAATAAAATATTATATATTAATAAAATAATAAGATATGTTAAATGCGAGTAGAATATGAATAATAATATTAAAATAATACCACCCAACAAAATAAGGTAAGAGTTAGAGAACAAACTTGACAACAATTTAAATATTATGAAAACACTCAAACTATGATACGTTGTTCCCAAAAAAGAATAATTTCTTTTTGTAAAATATACAATACATTTGTTATTTAAAAGAACAATACTTCCAGTAAAGCTGTTAAAAATTTGACCAATTAAAAATTATAAATTGATTTAAACTATACTATAAACAAAGTAAAATTGTTTATATATATATAAGTGTGATTCTTGTGATTTTATGGTTTGGTTATATTTATAGAACATGATAGCAAACTTATGTTTTAATTATCAAATTTATTTATTGAGATATGAATATTAGATCAAATCAAAATTATAAGAAACTCATAACATATATCTTTAATTGATACTTTTTATTATAAAAAAATTAATGGCTTTCTAAATAATATTTAACAATGTTATAGTAATAAAAGCAGTAAGAATAAAATTAATGATTTAAAATATATTTGATTTTTATACTATGGGTTTAAAGAAATTTTAGGCTGTCATCAATTATAAAATGCCATTTTTATTATACTTATTCTAAAATTTTATCTATTATGATTTTTAATAGTATAAAAACTGTTATATCAATTAGTAAGAAACCAGTACTGTCATCCTCTATATGTCTCTATATGTTTTAAGAAAAGAATATTAAAAAAATGTAAATAATTTATAATATGTTATATGACTGAAGTGTGAGAAGACACTTTTAATATTTAGATTATTTACAGATAATACGGAAATTAAAATCTCTTTTATTATATATTTTAAAAATTACATAATTAATTAACAGTACAAAACTTTATAATAATGTAGGCTTATTAGTTAATTTAGTGATGAGATGATTCAAGATTAATAATTGATGCAGCCGTATTAAATATAATGGTCTTCCTTGACATTAATAGGATTGTGTCTCTAAAAAAATATATCCTTATTAAATTCATTTATCTAATTTATATATATATTTTCTTTTTAGAAAATATAAAATAGATGAATTGGCATAGTTTTTTCATTATTTGAGTATTGAACTGGGGAAGTGATGGTTGTGAGAAATTGCAGTGAGCGAGGGAAGAAGACAGCCACAAAACGACGAAAACTGAGTCAGTGGGTCATCTTCATCTTCGCTTCACCAATTATATGGCGAATCGTTTCAGACAAATTAACATATTTTATAATTTCTTTTTTAGAATTTGAAATGTGATATTTTTTTGAGGCGTTTTATAATTTTGTGGTCAAACATAGTAAAATGCGCCGTTAGCAATGGTCAAAACAAAACGGAAGGATTTTTTTTTTACTCCCTGAAGGAAAACAGAACGAGCATAATCATTTTTGAATACTTTAATGAGTGCAGGATCCATGATGAGATCACAGACATCTTCAAAACATCACCAACCTTGGCATGCGCCATAAAATGGCTCTGCACAACATTGAATCTATTCATTAATATTTTTTATTTTAATTTTAGTTATTTTAAATTAACTAAATATAGTTAATTATAATATTATTATAACTAAATTTTAAAATAATTATAAAGTACTTATGTTTAATTAAAATAATAACTGTCCTTTCGTCTTGAAATCTTATTATTATTATATTCAAAAAAAATATTATACTTTTCATTGAAAATATTAGTGATTATCTTCTAATTAATTTTGAGGAAAATTTTCCATAATAGTATAATTTTATCTATAAATTCTGAAAATAGGTAAAAGAAAATATCTTAATAAATAAGTTACGTTAGACACATCATTAAAAAATCATATCATTTAGATACCACTTTGATTAGTTTAGAAGAAAATCAGGAAAACAAAACAGTTATTTGTATGAAAATTCAAACAATTGAAGTCTCAAATGACTTTGATTAACATTAAAAACATTAAAATTAATTTTAATTAAAGTCTTGAAAATTGCAGACGACATATAAATTGAATTGTATTAAAATCATGAAACATAGGCTTGCCTTCAGTAATTGGTTATATAGTTGAACTAGCGGTTATTAGTAATGACTTGAGTATTAGAAAATTGTTGCAGTTTAACATATGATAAAATTAATTAAAACGGTTGAATATTTCTTATTTCGAAATGTATTTTAGGTGCTCAAATATTTCTCATAGTGTTTTGTATTTGGATGGTCTAGTATCAATTATGCAAGTATCCAAATTGCAAGAAAAAATTTGACAAACATGAAACAATGAGAAAGCAAGATGAAAATGATAATAAGTTTAATTACTCTTGATTAATTGTTAGAATCATTGTTTAGCCTATGTAGATTTACAGTTTTAAAATTTGATGCACCACACATTGAAGTGCAGCAATTTTCTAATACTCAAGTTGTAACCAATATCCATGAGTTCAATTCAATACACTACACATTGCAATTTATATTGAACTTGTTCTTGGTCCCATGACTTTAATTAAATAAAATTATTCTCCCTCAATGTTAATCAAAGTCATCAAAAACCTCAACAATTTTAGTCCTCACACATTTGCATAACCTCCCCTTAATCTAATTAAAAGGTCATATTTAGATAGCATGACTTATTAACAATAAAATCGTGTCATCCTAACACGATTTATCCATTAAAAAAAATATCTATTTTGAGAATTTTTAACTAAAATTATACTATACTAAAAAATTTTTAAATTCTATCAATATAATTAACTAAGTTTGTCTATGTAAGATTGAGTTAAAATCTAACTTCAAACTCCAAAGATTATTTATTATTTTAAAAATAAATGTTAGTAAGATATCCTCATTGACCATATATTATCCTATACAATAGTATATTATTATTTTTAATACATTTTATAAATTACATTTAAAATGATTTCTTAATATATTTCCCACAACAACAAACTTTGATTGTTTTAAATATTAGATAGTAAAATCTTGTTCGGTTGAACTATAGTTTATATTGAAGTTTTTCCAATTATAGTTGTTCAATTTGTATGGTGAGATAATCTATTATAAATTGGTAGATTAGCCGGGAATTTCATCAAGTGTTTTTATTCCCAGCAAATTCTTATCATTATCAGTTTCTATAAAGCATTTACCATCTTATGATTTCTTTTATTTTGATTAAAAAGTTTTTTCTTCTCATTAATTATTGACATTAATTTATTTTTTTTATTTTTTTATCTTCAACACTATGTTAACTTTTAGTTGATAGATTAATTACGTTCAGAATATTTTCATCTTTTTCTAATAGCAAGTGACTTGTACTGAGATTCTATCACATAACTTATAATTGACTTTTTTTTTTTAAATGTGTGAAGAACATTCTTAAAATTCTTTTATCAAGTGTTATTTCTAGGTTATTTTTCAGGGGCATTAAAGTGTGTGCCTACTTGGCCACTGACAGCATAGTTATTGAATCCAATCAACCCACCAAAAGGTGTGAAATAAATGATAAAAAAAGATGTCTTTAATGGATTCCAAGGTTAAGAACTCACATACATTACATACCCTTTAAAAAAACAAGAGAACAAGATGTATACATCGTTTTTAAATATATATACAAGTTATGGGATTGGTTCGTCAATAACAAAAATAACAAAAATAACACAAGAATAAAACAAAACTATCTATCATAAGTTTTGTTATTTTTGTTAATGACGAACCAATCCCATAACTTGTATATATATT
>Ga0099825_1004147_pt1 | contig 19084 bp, 8 predicted proteins | sample SiratroredBW_FD_76838 | JGI IMG/M metagenome (GOLD analysis project Ga0099825, IMG submission 76838) | Root nodule microbial communities of legume samples collected from California, USA - Siratro red BW | ecosystem: Host-associated > Plants > Roots > Nodule | place: USA: California | collected... | reverse complement strand
ATTTCACATTTATATAAAGGTCACTGAAATGTAGGTGTTTCATTTTTGTATGATATCATCACTCCTTCGAGTGTGATTTTCTGCAGTGATAAGAAACTTACATATTTCATTTTGGATCTTTTGCTTATGAATGTTGTAATATTTTGGCATCTTATTGTGGTCACATGTTGTGATTTGTTCTAGATTATTTTTCAATATTGTGATCTAATTTATGTTGTCATTATTTTTCAATATTGTGATCTAATTTGTGATGTCCAAGTGGGAGATTGTTGGATTAATTATTTTGTGTACATATATAAATTAGTAATTTTTCTAGGTTAACTTATTTGTCAAAATATTATGTAGCCATTATTATTATTATTTATTTTATTGTTATTATTTATTTGGTTACATAAAATAATATTGTTTATATTATGTGAATATTTATTAGGTCAGTTGATAATAGGTGGGCTGAGCCCATTATTAATTAATAATATATAAAAGAGTCCCTACAACTGCCCAAAGTCGGTCTTTATTCTACCCTATTAAAGAATAAAGAAGACAGTTATCTGTATAAGCTTCTGGCCTTGGGAACAATTTGTACACACTCTTCTCTCTCTCATTCTTTGCAGAGATTATTAATCAGGAAAGGACAGAAACAACAAGATGATGAATCAAAGCTCTTCTTCTATTCCAGGTTCTAATCTTTTTATCTTATATATAATATGATGTACTCATATGCCATAATCAGACTAAATTGAAAACCCTAATTTGATTATTTCTTTTAGAGACACCCACTTATGGATTACAGATATGTAGTGTAATTTTAAGTCTCATAAGTGGTCGAGGACAAAAGACCAAGACAAAATTGAAATGCATCATGCTTAATAATATTTTAAACATTGATATAACATATTGCTATGTACTATGGATTATTATGTCTCAATAGCAAATGTAACATATGCTACATGTTTTGTAATTATATATGGGCAGGGAATGAATTTGGACCTATAATATGTGATGTAGTGATGGAGCTAAGGTCTTGGTTGGTTTACTTTTTTTTTTTTTTTACTTTGGGTTTTCTTTTTGTAAAAAGTTTGAAGTATCTCTTTTGTACTTTCATTTAATATATTCTTTTGTCGACGACAAAAAAAAATTCTATTAATCTATTTACGATTTATTACTTGTGGAAAAAGAATATTAGACTCTATTCAAACTCCCTTTTAACTAACCTATTGTTTCAATTTATTATTGACCTACTCATATACTTGTCAAATTTGGAGGAAAACTCCATGGAAGAGCTTATAAGCTTGCAGCCAACACATAAAGATGAACCCAAACAAGATAAATTTGAAAACATAAAACAAATTAAGGAAGAAATATAGAAAAGATATGTCATCCTATATGAATGCTCAAAGTTAAGTGCCTTAGATATTTGTCAATGTTTATATTAGATGAAGAAGTTCACGTAGAAAAAAAGAAATAAGAGTACTAGATGATCTAGTACAACATGAATAAAAACACATAAAGAGAAGATAAAAGAACGTGATATAATGAGAACCAATGAAGTATTTATTATCTATTCTTGATAAACACATATAAGAACTAAATATATGATTCATATATAGAGTTTATGTTATGACAACAACTTTATATAAACAAGTCATTGTTAAAATAAGTTAGAATAAAGAATTTACTTCCTATCATCATTATAACTCTTCTTAACGGTACAAAGAGTCTAACTGTCATTAAGATAACTTATAATAAACGTTTAACTTATAATGATATCTTTATTCAAGACATGTTGAAAATTATTTTTAAACTGTTGTTAAATGTCGTATTTATAGTAATAATAATTTTTTTTCATTTATATTACATCAAAATAAATAACAAAGTTCATACTTTTTCAACAAAATCTCAAATAAAACGATCATGTATGAGATAACATGTTCTTTGTTTACCTTTTACAAACTAATATGTCTACAAGTAACTTTTAACTAAGCTTTGAAAAAAAAATTCTCATGAAAAATATCAATCTAACTTTCTTGAATTAAAATAAAAATTATCATACATTTTATAATTCTCAAGTCATTTAATACAGTAAAAAAGTTTAAAAACTTAACACTATCTTTTATTTCTAAAGAAAATTATATAAATATTTCTAGTAATATTGTTGACCAACTAAATTAAATTAAATCATGTTTAAAAATCGTATAAAAAAATTCACATCAAACTTCTTTTATTACTAAATAAATGAGTCTTTGATTACGGTTGAAAATTGTTAAAAATTCAATTTTAGAGTCAGTTGAAAATTGAAGTTTTAAAAAATAACTTCAACCATTAACCTATTATTATTAGGCAAGTATCTCGGTTTTCACTGTGTTGGCCAAATAGATTTTGACATCACATGCTGCATGAAAGCTGATGAAGCGTTAGAGGTTTTCGATGTTGGGTATGTTGAACCTTATGATATTTGGTCAATGCATTAATTGACATTTTTTTATTATTATTATGGACATGAATCAAGAGAAATATCCAAAATAGCTGCAAAGAACTCAGGTGAAGTTTTATTTTCTTTGTTTTATTTTAATTTTTTGTAAACTAGATTTTGTAAATATAATTATGTGAGAAACGTTTTGCAATTTCTTTGAGTGCAGTTTTCAAAGTTTAATCTGGCTATGAAATGGATTTGCACTCACTTGCCTTTTAAGTCACTTCAAAGCGTATGACAACATGCAAGCAAACTAATTGCACCAATGTTTTGGTCCTCCCAAGAAGTCAAAATACATAGCAAAATGCTTTCACATTTAACTAAGTTTTTCAACTACGAGAGATAAAATATATTTTTCGTTTTTATAATTAAGAAATATACTCAGTTAAACATAACAAATCTTTCTTAGATATTTTAGTATGCTTTCTTTTTGGTCTGTGATAATATTATAGGTGGTAAAATATTATCTAAGTTACAATTTATTAAAAAAAATCAAAAACCATATTATATGAAGTTCATAAATAAAAGTTTATGATGATAAACAAGTCTTTTATGTGTAAAAGCTTTTAACATTTTCATTATTTTTTTTAGTTTTTAGTGTTTAAGAGATATTGTCTTTGAAATGATAAATGTCTAAATTGTAAATCCTTTACATTTAAAGTTATTTTTTAGAAAAAGAATATTTTATTTCTTATCTATAATAACCTTATTTTTTTAAGTAGTTTGGTGTATTTATTTTCGAAAAACATTATATACTCTATATTAAATTTAGAAGAAAGTCAATGAATCTCCTAAAGAAGATTTATGCAATATAAGTCAAAAATGATACTGAAAGTTTGGTAATATCAAATGTGAATCTAAGTTTGTAAAAGATAAACAACATATTAAAAATTTGTATCTAATGTCTTAAGATTTTTATTAAGATTTTAAATTGTAAGTGATATAAATTTCTTATGATTTTAAATTGCAAGTGGTGATATGAATTTCTTATGTGCAATTCATGTCTCATTATTTTCTTTTATCTCCACGGTATTTCTTTCTTCAATTTTTCCACCTGAAGCACATACCCATCATTAACCGTTTGATCTCAATCAGAGGGCAGAGAGGCCATGACAGTGTACTCAAATGCTCACACAAACTGATAAATGCTTCATAAATATCGCCACATATGGCATACAGAAATATAGAACCAAACCAACCATGTCTCACATGTCTATGTCTATAAAACCAACCACCAAAGCCCACATCGAATTTGCATTCCCATCATTTTGTCCCTCTCAAGAATAGGTAAACTGTGAACATGAAGCACTGCCACTTCCTCCTTCTCTTCACCATTCTTCTCTTCCTCACAACATCTCATGCCATTACTAGGACCAAGTTTTCTCCTTCAACCCAACATCTTCATCCATGGCCAAACTCTCCAACCACCACCAGAGGTAGACACTTTCAGTTTCAGAAGAGAAGAGTGCCCACAGGATCCAACCCTTTACACAACAAGAGATAGGTTTTGGGTGCCCATATTTTTCATACACAGGTACATGTATATATACTTTATATATGATACAAAGTCAAATTGGTGTTGCATTTGTATCTGATATCAGAAAGAGTGCAGAGTTATTAGGTAGCAGAAGAGATTTTGTTGTAAAAAAAAGGGTAAAGAGAATTTTGTGCTTGTAAAGCTTGAAACTGTATGTGGATTAGAAATTAGAAACTATAAGTGTTTAGCTTTGTACATTGTCTTTGCCTTGAATGAAGGTTCTTGTTACATCAGTTTCAAGGAATCATTTAGATTATGATTCCTACTTCTTCAATAGAATAAGAATATGACTAAAGTTCTTCCCATGATGTACATGATTTTTCAATTTTTCAGCTCTTTCTGAGATTGTTTTGGTTGCTTGGAAAAGCAAACTTGCTGAATTTTGAATGTCATCATTCTACACACCTCACTCACCAAATAGTTTTTATTTCTGTTATTTATCAGAATAGACTATAATATGAAGAAACTATCATAATTAGCTGCATAAGATATAAATTTGGTTTTATTGAATATTCTTAGTTAAAATATTGTAAAAAAACAACTAGGGAAATGTAAAGAGTTTTAGCTTGTTAATTATAATTTAGATTTGATAAATTAAACAAAAATAATCGTTAGATTAATTAATGTGGTATCATATCTGCATAATTTTGAGTCATTATTAGTTATGTGACAGTGTACTAGTTAATCATTATACTTAGCATAGGTCCCAAATCTTGAATGCAGTGTGTTAAATAGTCATTAGATGATACAACAACCACGCATTTCTTAATTTGCGTACGTATTAGAACGAGTTACACGTGACTGTAGCAATTGATTAGGTTGTATAAGAAATTATTTGAGTAAGCTTTAAAATATATATTTTAAGGAATAAATTTCTTAGCTAGGTTAACCACGTGAACCATATCATATAAAATTATACTCTCAATTAAATAAAACAAAATAAAAAAATAAAATTTATTGTAAAAAGATGCAAGAGTAATAATAGAAAACATTACCAAAAATACCATTTAAAGTCAATTTTATTTTCAATAGTTTCTACTAAATCTAAGCATAATGATATCAATAACTTTTTTATTAAGTTTTAATAGTATCAACACTCAACGAAGAAAACTTATATAGTTAACTTTAATTTATTTTTTTCTTAAAGGTAATTATAGATGATATGGACCCAAAAACTATTGAAATCCAGGAAAAAATTTATTGCGATCTATAGTAGAAATTAAAAGGTGGGTATATTATACAACATCGTAAAGTTAATAATTATAGACGTTTCATGGTAAGGTTTATATTTAAATCATGGCTTACATTTTATAAGAAATTTTGAATTTTATAACATATTTCATATGTAACATAAAATTTCAGAACCAGAATTTTAAATAAAAATTTAAATGATAAGAATAAAAAACAATTTTTTTCTTAAAAACAATTTTTGTTTCAATAAATTTAGGAAAATAATGTTTTGAAACCCATAACAATCATATAACAATCTACTATTATGGTTATTATAAAATTAAATTTTGTATTTATAAAGAAAATAAAATTAAATTTTGTATTTATAAAGAAAGAGAGAGAATGAAAGGTAAAACAATAATTGTAAAAATTTATTGGGTGTCAAAGTACCACAAATAGATTTAAGAAGTAAAGTGTGTTGGTAGTGTGGAAAAGTTGATGGAAAATTAAATTACATAATCCTTATAATTGTGGGGCCTAGAAAAGAGGAGTGAGTAGTTTGAAGACCAAGAGAATAGTTTTCTTTTTAGTCATCTGGAATGTTGTAGGGGAAGTGATGATACTTTTAGATTTAATTGTTTCGGCGAGCAGAAAAAGAAAAAAACACTAAAAAGAGACACGTAAAAAAAAAGTGCAACATAAGGACTTTCCACGAGGTCATCCATCCTAGTACTACTCTCGCCCAAGCATGCTTAATTGTGGATTTCTGATGGGATCCGGTGCATTAGTGGTGGTATGATCGCACCTGTCAAGTGTGTCTTCATCAGTGTATATATGACTTCAGTAACGGGTCTAATTTTCGACACTTGGCAAGTCATGGGGCCCAGAACGGAATGGAGGAGTGAGTAGTTTGAAGATCAAGAGAATAGTTTTCTATTTAGTCATATGGAGTGTTGTAGGGGAAGTGATGGTACTGTTAGATTTGATTGTCTCGGCAAGCAGAAAAAGAAAAAAGCACTAAAAAGTGACACGTAAAAAAATTGTCTCGGCAAGCAGAAAAAGAAAAAAACACTAAAAAGAGACACGCAAAAAAGAGATGCAACACGAGGACTTCCTAGGAGGTACCCATCCTAGTACTACTCTCACCCAAGCACGCTTAACTGTAGAGTTCTGATGGGATCAGTTCATTAGTCCTGGTATGATCACACCTGTCAAGTGTGTGCTAATCAGTGCATATATGACTTCGGTAACGGGCCTATTTTCCGACACTTGGGAAGTCGTGGGGCCGAGAACGGAACGAAGGAGTGAGTAGTTTGAAGACCAAGATAATAATTTTCTATTTAGTCATATGGAGTGTTGTAGGGGAAGTGATGGTACTTTTAGATTTGATTGTCTCGTCGAGCAAAAAAAAAGATGAAAGCACTGAAAAGAGACACGCAAAAAAGAGGTGAAACACTAGGACTTCCCAAGAGGTCACCCATCCTAGTACTACTCTCGCCCAAGCACGCTTAACTACGAAGTTCTAATGGAATCCAGTGTATTAGTGCTGGTATGATCGCACCTATCAAGTGTGGCCTGATCAGTGAATATGTGACTTCGGTAACGGGCCTAATTCCGACACTTGACAAGTCATGGGGCCTAGAATGGAATTGAGGAGTGAGTAGTTTGAAGACCAAGAGAATGGTTTTCTACTTAGTCATATGGAGTGTTGTAGGGAAAGTTATGGTACTTATAGATTTCATTGTCTCGACGAGCAGAAAAAGTAAAAAACAATGAAAAGAAACACACAAAAAGGAGGTGCAACACGAGGACTTTCCTAGAGGAATCACCCATCCTAATATTGCTCTCGTTCAAGCACGCTTAACTGTGGAGTTCTGATGGGATCCGGTGCATTCTTGCTGGTATGATCGCACCTGTCAAGTGTGGCCTGATCAGTGCATATATGGGTTCGGTAACGGGTGTAATTTTTGATACTTGGAAAGTCGAGGTTCCCAAAACGGAATGGAGGAGTCAGTAGTCTGAAGACCAAGAGAATGATTTTCTATTTAGTCATGTGGAGTGTTGTAGGGGAAGTGATGGTACTTTTAGATTTGATTGTCTCGTCGAGCAGAAAGAGAAAAAACACTTAAAAGAGACATACAAAAAAGAGGTGCAGCACGAGGAATTCCCAGGAGGAATCACCCATCCTAGTACTACTCTCGCCCAAGCACGCTTAACTACGGAGTTCTAATGAGATCTGATGCGTTGGTGCTAGTATGATCGCACCTGTCAAGTGTGGCCTAATCAGTGAATATGTGGCTTCGGTAATGGGCCTAATTTTGGACACTTGGAAAGTCGAGGGGCCCAGAACGGAACGGAGGAGTCAGTAGTTTGAAGACCAAGAGAATGGTTTTCTATTTAGTCATCTAGAGTGTTGTAGGGGAAGTGATGGTACTTATAGATTTGATTTTCGGCGAGCAGATAAAGAAAAAAACACTGAAAAGAGACATGCAAAAAAAGGGTGCAACACGAGGACTTCCCAGGAAGAATCACCTATCCTAGTACTACTCTCTCCCAAGCACGCTTAACTGCGGAATTTTGATGGGATCAAGAGCATTCGTGATGGCATGACCGCACTTGTCAAGTGTGGTCTGATCAGTGCATATATGGCTTTAGTAACGGGCCTAATTTTTGAAACTTCGAAAGTCGAGGGGCACAGAACAGAATGGAGGAGTCAGTAGTTTGAAGACCAATTGAATGGTTTTTTATTTAGTCATTTGGAGTGTTGTAGGGGAAGTGATGGTACTTATAGATTTGATTGTCTCGGCGAGCAAAAAGAGAAAAAAACACTAAAAAGAGACACGTAAAATAGAGGTGCAACACGAGAACTTCCCAGGAGGAATTACCCATCCTAGTAACTACTCTAGCCCAAGCACGCTTAACTGCGGAGTTTTGATGGGATCTGATGCATTGGTGCTGGTGTGATCGCACATGTCAAGTGTGGCCTGATCAGTAAATATGTGGCTTCGATAAAGTGCCTATTTTCCGAAACTTGGCAAGTTGTGGGGCCAAGAACGGAACTTAGGAGTCTGTAGTTTGAAGACCAAGGGAATAATTTTCTATTTAGTCATCTGGAGTGTTGTAGGAAAAGTGATGGTACTTATAGATTTGATTGTCTCGGCGAGCAGAAAAAGAAAAAAGCACTGAAAAGAGGCACGCAAAAAAAAAAAAGGTGTAATACAAGGACTTCTCAGGAGGATTCACCCATTCTAGAAGTACTCTCACCCAAGCACACCTAACTGCGGAGTTCTGATCGGATCCGGTACATTCGTGCTAGCATGATCGCACCTGTCAAGTGTGGCCTGATCAGTGCATATATGACTTCGATAACATGCCTAATTTTCGACTCTTAGAAAGTCGAGGGGCATGGAAGGAAAATACATCGCTGTGTACTAATAGTATCACTAATACTCGTCCACAGGTGGAACATGACAGCATCCTAACTCCATTTACCTACGAGAAAAACCCTCCCAAGTTCATGAACCTCCTTACCTTACATGTCTTGTTGATTTGACAAACTAAATGCAAGAATTTCTATTAATGTAATATAAAATTGAGACTTTTTAATGTGTTTTGGCCCCATTTAATTATACAAAACTAATTCTATTAAAATTCATTCCAACAAATTATAATCCAAACTTAACATCAACACATTGACAGCTTTTGGTTTTGAAAAAAAAAGTAATAATTACTACTTAATTCGACAATAAATGAGTTTGAATGATAGGAGTATCTAGAATAGAAGCCTGGAAGTTTCATAATTTAGTTCCTTGACCTTTCTCCAATCTACCATGTGCATGCTCCAACCCTAATCTCCATCTGTCACACCATTTCCTTCTCTCCCATGTTCACCCTTTTGATATCCATTTGGCCTTCCATATGCTCTTGTTACAATCTCCAGCACAGAGATATCAGAAATGGAAACCAAAGCCTCTCCGCGGAAACTGAAATTCTCATTTGTAATATTCAGGTCAACCAAACTAAGAAATTTTGACGTTGCAAATCTTTCACCAACTCATATCTCGAATAATTCCACTTCTAATATCAAGTAGCATATCTCAATACCTAACAAACACTAATACCTTCGTAGCAAGAATAACGAGACTATTGAAAAGCAATTCCTCCACCACATGAATATTATGCCTTCTGCCATCCCCATGCATGTTCAAACACTTTGCCAACTCCTCGGGTTTTTGATTCCTCACGTGGATAGTCTCCAATATAAAACACTCGAACTTCAGCACGGTCAACCATGAATATTGCAACACCAAGCTAAACTCTCCAATAGGCTCATGGGTACTGGCGAGTGTTCCATGATCCTTAAGCACGGAAACCCATTTTATCCATTGCGTCTTTTTCCTAAAGGGAACTTTGCATCAAGGAACTTGGAGAGCGCTGCTACACTGCTTCCCTTGTTCTCAACTCTCGAAAGATCATTCTCACCGTTAACCGATGCAAGTGCAGGTACTGACGCAGGTGTAGGTTCCAGGCGCAGGAGTGTTCCTTCTAACCTAACTTAGGCCAAGTTCACTAGAGTAACGAGGCAGGCGCATGTTGCTTCTAACGTTAACAGGTCCGGCAAAAACGGCGGGGACGGAAGAAGGAATGGCTTGGATTTTAGATGTTCGGCTGGGGTATGTTTAAAGGTATAAATCTTTGTTTGGGATGGTTAAGGCCATAACACCTCAACACAAGGTTTACTCGAGTCTTTTAAGACTCAGGTTTAGGCATGGTGGGGCTTCGGAAATTACACTACACAGAGAAGAAAAGAAAGAAGAAAAAAAAAAACAACATTTCAAGAAAAACCATTAAACATTAAAGATTAACAAACCCTAAAACATTAACAAAACCAATAACTCAGTGAACAACACAACACAAAAACATTAAAGAGAAGTAAAACAGTATCTGGGCATTATATGGTCTTCGGCTAGAGGATCTTGATGAAGAATACAGTGCAATTTCATGTGCAGTGATTTCATAAACATTTGTATGGTCTGTTTTCTTCCCCATTTCGAGAAACACTGACTTAGAAACGTGACAAGTTTGCAATAATACCAAATCTCCAAGAAGGTAGCGAGCTAGAGAGTAGAGAACACAACGACTATTATTCCAAACTTCTGCTTCACGCAACCATTAATATAAAGCAAAGGGCAGGGTTATTGTCGCTGATCTCAGAGAGAGAGAGAGAAGGTTGTTGAATTGAATGAATGTAATGCGAAGAAGGAAGTTGAAGGCTTTATTTATAGGTAAACGATGGCATATAACGCCGTTACGCAGGAAGGGGGAAAACATCAAACACTTATACGAGGAAGGCTTTTTAAAAACGTCAACACTTGTGTTTTGAGAGTCCACAGTGGTTTTTTGAGTCAATGCCCCAAAATGGGTCCCCACTCAACACCGCAATGATGCCCCCGACAAGTATTCGTAACGGAAAACGCCGACTTTGCGTTCTTAAACTAGTTTCAATTTTCTTAAGTGTTATAATATTTTCCCAAAGGATGTGCCCAAAAGTTGCAAGCGTAAGAAGACTATACTAGAGAGAAATAAAATCATTTTGGAGGAGATACAAGACAAAAAAAGAATTTAAAAATTGATAGTTGTGAGATATCAAATCATTTTACAGAAATCAAATGGAAACTTGTCATTTTACACTCATCCTTCTCTCTTACATTTAATTTATAATCTCTTTTAATAAAAAAATTATCTGTAAATATAAATAAATAACAATATTTAACATTTTTAGATGGTAGTAGTTAAATTATCTTCATCCAAATCAAATATACGACTTCTAAGTTTGTGTAATGCGATGTCACCGACTGACCCAATTTTCGTATTCTTTTGTTGGTCTTTTATCAACAATTATGGAATTATACTAAAATCATTTTTGTCACGATAACATACAATTGTAACCCAAAATATCTATAAGAGTCAATCATTATTGAAAATGTTGAATTTTTACAATTTTTTTTGGCAGCATCATTTTTAAAAACAAAATTAATAAGCAACAAGATTATTAATTGTAGAGAGTGGGAAAGATAGGATGTTCTCATAATTCATCACGATTGAGACACCATTAGCTTCCTCTCCTCCTGCTCACTTCAGTTACTGCACCGGCACAACCCACACTACATTTTCCTTCCATCTTTTATTTTCTCAATAACCTAGCTTACAATTGCTCACCTTCCATCTATTTTCTAAAGGACCTGCACATTATTATCCCCACCTTCCCCTCTATTTACCAATAATCAAGTTGGCCTTTCAAAGTGTCCGAACAACGGCGTCTTTCGTCGTGTTATGGTAGTTGTTGTTTAAGCAGAAAATGGAATAAAGCAACAAGCTCTTCCACACATTGAACAAGCATTACCTAACAACTACAAGTGGAAGAAAATATGAAATGCACATAAAGGAGAATAGTCTATTTGATAGTGCAGTCCAAAAGTCTTCGACCTCATCCCCAATCTTTCCTTTTTTATCAACCTCAAATCTCCCTTCCTCAACCATAATAACTTCTTTGGTTCTTCATGATAAACGTCCCGTTTACGATTTTCAGGCTAAGATCCTTTCACGTTTAAGTTTTTTTGGCTTAATAACATTTTCGGATTCAAAATCTGGTTAAAACCATTCTAATCGAGAAGGTTAGAAGTTTTTCGGTGATGATTTCAGAACGTTCATCACCTCATCAGAATCAACGATATTAATATTGTAAATTAAATTGATAACCACAATTCTAACCTATGCGTTTTCTAAAGGTTCTATAAGCAGAGAATATCAAAGCAATGCAAAACACAACCTTACAATTTCTATACCAGTAAAATGACGAACCGTGAACAGTGCACAAGAAATGGAAGTAAGGATGCACGACGCAAAATAATACACGTTCAAACGAAAAAAAAGAAGAATGACTACTTACTTGATGAAACGAAACAATCTTCCAGCACCGATTAGTTTCTTCCTCCTCCGATGAACACACCGATTAGTTTCTCCTTCTCCGATGAACACTCTCTCTCTAAATTTCCCAACTCTTCTCGAAACTCTACCGTGAAAACTGTTACCAGCCAAAAACCGTTATGCTTCACAGTGCCTTTATATATATCCATGGAAACGACGTTTGGTTTATATTAAAACAGAATCATTTCCCTTGAAAGTCATAATGGCTTTTTTTTTTCTTCTTCAATGTAACGAACCCACTTAACTGCCAGCCATGTACACATGAACACACAAGTGCCAAAAAAAAACCACACTTAACCTGCCATGTGTCCCCATAATTTCCAAACCTTTTCTTTCTTACCTGCACCTTTTCTCTTCTCTCTCTTTTTTAAATTCCTTTCTTTTATATTTCCATATTATATATTATTTTGATTTTTATTATTCTTTTTTTATATATATATTTTTATTACTAATACTCTTTTATTATTCATTATTTTTTCTTTTATTATTTTTTTTCTTCTTTTTTTTCTTTTTTTTACTTATTTTATTTTTATTATTTTCTTTAAAACAAAATGCAATCAAAGTCACTCATTAAATCTATCTTACTCTTTTAAACCATGTGATGGATGAATATTTACCAAAGAAGGTATTAAATTTACGACAAAATCTATGACTAAGAAAATTTAAAAAGACGAAGCTTTAATAAAAGATACTATACTTGTTTAGAGTGTATAGAATATTAAAATTTATACTAGTTAGTTTTGTAAATATTTTTGTAGGATAAAAAAAATAAAATTTTTATCTTATTCTTGAATTTCTTTCTTGATCCTTTATCATGTCTAGTTCATGTATTCATCACCATGTATTTTTAAACCATCTTATCTTGACATATCCCCGTATCTCATTTTAGATTTTTATCTCAAACCTTACATTGAATTATATAACTTCAACAAATATTCTTGAATATGATGACTCAAATTATTTTAGAGATACAAAATGTTTGATCGTATATCAATAATACTTCCTTATGTTAAAACTAAAATTATAGGATTGAGTTTAGAAGGAGGTGAATTAAACTTTTATCAATTTTCGAAAATGAAGAGTAAAAGTTTTATCAAATTTCTTAAACAAGATATTAGGGGATCAAGTTATATGTGTAAAAAATAATAAGTTCAAAATAACAAGACAATCAACAATATATCAAGTAAAAAAGATAGAAATAAAAAAAAAAAAAAACATACCAAGATTTATACTATTTCATTTTATAATTAGATCTACATCCAATTGCTAAGTCACTTCAACGAAGCTTGTCTACTATTATTTTTAAGTTTTACAAACACTCAGGAAAAGAAAGAGTAGAGCTCCAAGAACTATAGTTTTGAATCTTACAAGACTTAGTTCAATCTTTTGTGACACCCTATGACAAGAACAACTTGAAAACCCTATTCAAGTACACGACCTTAAAAAAAATCAACTCAAGAAGGAAATTACCCGAAAAAAAATAAAAAATAATATAATAACTATAAACTCAGGCGGTCACTTAAATGCTCTTCTTATACCATGTTATTAATCACAAAATTCAAATAAAATGACTTTAAAAATATATGTTTTACTAAAATCTTAGTCTCTCTCAATAAGCAAAAATATTTCATAAACAATATAATTTATTTTGTACAATTTGAGTTTGAAAATAAAGAGATATAAAATTTTTGAACTTGAGAGTTTTAATATATTGAAATCACTTTAATTGATTAAAACAAAGTTTAGAAGAAAATTATTAGAATTTCAATATGTTAAACTAACATTTTAATACGATAAAATCACTTTTAAATGATATTTTAATTAATTAGTTTATCATTTTAATTAATTAAAACATAACAACTTAAAAAAATTTGATTTAAATGCTCTTAATTAGATAAAAAAAACTAGTTTTAATTTATTGAAACATAGCCAAATATTCAGTTTTGGGCTTTAATTGATTTTAATTAATTAATTCAACATTTGATTGATTAATTAAAATGTTTCTTAGATTTTTTCCAACAAAATAAAAAACATTTTAAGATATTAAATATTTTAATAGATTAAAACATAACTTGTAACCAGAGAGGGTTGATACTTCTTCAAAAAGTTATCCAATTATCATATGATGCAATCAAGGCAAAGAGAACTTATAGAAAGGGTTTAATAGCTTAAGATCATTATTGATCATTATTGAAAACACATTTCAATTGATCTTGACTTGGAGAACTTGTAGAAAGGGTTTAATAGCTTAAGATCATTATTGAAAACACATTTCAATTGTGGAGTGTTTATCTTTTATTCTTTATCAAAAAAATTTAAATTCATTCAAATTCTTCATCAATTTCATATGTCATAATCAACTGGTTAGGAATCATCAAATACATTTCATGTAGTTCATACATGTTGTCAAATCTCCCCCTATTTAATGATGACAACCATTTTAGTAATATATTTTTTACTTTATCTAGTACAACTTTAAGACACATGAAAAACACAAATATCTCCTTCTTTGCCTTCATCAATTGAAAGAAGTGTTTAAAAGAAAATAAGTCAAATACACAAGAAGAGAGGATTGAATTGTGTATTTAAAATTTTTGAAAACTGTATGCAAATTTTCATTTGATAAACAAAGTTTAATGTTTGACAGATATATTATGAAACAAGTTTTCTAAAGGACAATGTTTGGTTAAGAGAAGATTTTTCAAAGTTCATTTTTTAAAATTTCTCTTTCTTAAATAAGTTACAGCTTGATAAGATGCAATGTGAAAAGAAAATGCCTGAGGAAGATTTGTTAGGTATTCAAGTGTGAGTCTAAGTCTCACATTGAGTAAAAATGAGATTGTTGAGCAACATATAAGAAAGACCCACAAATCCAATGCCTTAAGGTTTTGGGTTGAAGGTAAGTGTCATTCCCTTATGTGGGTTTTGACTCAGTTCTCATTCTTGTGAGATCTCTCCGGTGTTGAGTCTAAGTCTCACATTCTCTCCGGTGAGATATCTCCGGTGTTGAGATCTCATTCCCATGGATTTTCCCAACAAATGGTATTAGAGTCGAGTACAAGGAGTGTTCGTGAGGTAGTCGTATTTAGGGAGAGTGTACCAATGTGGAAGAAGGAGATTGTTAGGTATCCGAGTGTGAGTCTAAGTCCCACATTGAGTAGAAAACCCAATGCCTTAAGATTTTGGGTTGAAGGTGGTGTCATTCCCTTATGTAGGTTTTGGCTTAATTCTCATTCTTGTGAGATCTTCCCGTGTTTCTCCAACAAATTTGAGTACACTCTTCTAGATAGTTATGAACACAACAATATTCTTTCTCACAAATTAAAATCTTAAAAGAGACTTGTTCATAGATATTATCATCATCAACCTTTTTTCTTATAACATATAAAAAAATTAATTTATTTATAAATTTCTTTTACCTATTTATTTTATGTATAAATTAAATCCATGAATGCTTTTTTTTCTCTTTCCAAGCTTAATTAATGTTTAACAACAGCTCAGGCAAATCGCTATTCAATTCTTATTTATCATCTTATAACATAATAAATTATTCAAGGTTTTATTTCACTTAAATATATTTTAATTTTCTTTTATACATGAAAATAATATGTAGAATATAACATAGGGACTAAACTATTTTTTAAAAGCAATTAGGAAATTTTACACCTAATTCATATGATAAATAATTTGCTTGAAATGATATTAACATCTGAATTATTACCATTGAATTATATATATTTTTTAATTTATTGTCATAACAGTTTTAATATGAGTATATATTTTCTTGCACTTTTTAGTTGATAAATTTATTGAATGTTATATTTTATCCATCATTAAAACACAATCAAGATATAACAAAGATAAATAAATATTTTTGAATGAAAAGAAAAGAACTTAGACTTATGTGAAAGTCATGCTATATTAAAATGTTAATACTTTGTAATCACTGTATAACAGTACTATAGTTGTTTTTATTAATAGAAAACTAACTCGATTATATACCCTCTTTAAATGCATCTATCTATAACAAATTGAACTTTGAAACCTGCAACAATTGAAACCAGATTGATCAATTGTAAGCAAACGAAGTAATAATCATGATAAGTGCCTATAAATACAAAGTGAGAGAGAGAAGATAGTAAGAATATTTGAAGACTCTTGATCTAATCTAAGTGCATCATCTATGATAGAGGAGCCATCTATGATAGAGGAGCTTTTTTATGCTTGTGGCTTCTTGTTTGTTCTACTATGAGTTATGATGTAGAATGAAGCGTTTGTACCTATCAAAACTAATGGAAGAACTCTTCAAGCCTGCAAAAGCAATGGACATGGAAAAGAAAACGTGAAAAGGAAGATTGTGTAGGAAGCTTACGGTGGAAGCTTCAAAGGATGGTGAACTAGGTGATGAAAGGCAACTTGAAGAAGGTTGAGCCAACCTTCAAGAGTGGGTCTCGATCTTTTTAGAGAAGAAACTCAATTAGAAACTTAATAGTATGCTGATAATTCTGCAGCATTCCATTAAGGTAAATCAAGCTTATTTTACATGGTGCCTATATATGTATTTATAGAAGAAGAGTAGGAAGAAAAGATTATGATAGAAACTTCACTAAACCTAGCATAAGAAGTAATCTTCCTCTAACCCTAGCACACCTCCTTACTTTCCACTCAGTTGCTGCCACGTGTCATAGGCTCCATGGTTGACGCCACTTTTAAAAGAGAAACTTTCCATGCAACACCCCTTGAATTATCTGTCTTTGATAATTGGTTGGGTGCATTTTTATTAAAATATTGGGACCTTCCTTATGTTGCTTATTCCAAGGGAAAGCTTATGTCTATTAATGCATGGGTTGCATGCTTAGTTGTTTCCAAGAGCATTCATGATTTGAATTTGATAATTAATGGTAATCCTAAGTGCAAAATATAGTAGGTTCAAAAGTGCATCTCAATAGCCTTTATTAGAGTGATCCCACATTCATTGATGTATGGTGCAACCCCACGTACTTTTCTTCTCTCTTTGTAGATTAAAGTGGGTCCTACCTTCATATTGGAAAACCAAAGGACTCCTTTATCTTCATTGGTGCCCACGTAGCTTTATTTCTACTTTATTTTTTGAAGTGGACCCACCTTCACTTTAGCAAGCCAAATGTTTTCTATTTCACCTTCCATGTAGGTCATAGGTGAATCTTCTATTATTTACTAAAAATTAAATCCAACAACAAAAATTAGAATACCAAAAAGACCAAACACATATACCAAATTAAAATCTAAACTATACTATCAATTTGGGTTGGACCGTATTCCATCATCTCGTATTCCATCAATCTATATGTTACTAAGGTAAAGGATAGGAGATATTTATCATTTTAAATTATTTTTATTTTTTATTAAATTATTATATATTTTATGGCTATAACATGTGTGCATGTTTATTCAAGTTTAAATTATTTTGTAGTTAGAGGTGTTACCTTAGAAATTTAAATGAGAAAAAATAAATTTAGTAAGATAAAATAATATGGTATGGATCTTATGAGTGTAAGTGTGTGTGTTTAAATTCTAAATTAGGAAAAGGAGAACTAATAATATGTAACTCAAGTTTAAATTATTTTGTACTTGGAGGTGTTATCTTGAGAATTTACGATAAGATAAAATAATATTATATGAATCTTATTTATCTCGACTAGTAACTACAAAAATAATTTATACTTGTCTGTCTAAAATATAATGGAAACTTTATATAGACATGATACTTAGTTTCATATTATTTAACCCATTTCTATGATATTTGTTCTCACTTTTCTTATGTTCCTTATTTCTCTCTTAGATAAAAATGATAAATAACTACATATGTATAGCTACAAGTGAATAGATGGTCTCATACATCGAACAATTCTTTATTGTGATACAATCTACATTTCTAGGCATGCATATAGTGTAGACCTCCTGAATAATAAAGTAACTTTTAGAGAACAAATATCAACACTCATGACCCTTTTTTAGGATTCAACTACAATATACCTGATGGGTCCCATCATTGTCACTGTCATTGTTGCTACATCCTCTCATATCAATTCATTATACACTATGCCTTTGACTAGTTAGTCTTTGCAAGATGAAAGAATCATAACCCTAAATACAAGTCCATTTTTGGTTTCTATAAGCCCAAGGGAATTTATTCAAAAGGGAATACTTGTCGAGGTTATAAGACCTGCTAAGACTAAGATAAGTGGAGAAGTCAACAGCCAATTTAGTCATTTTTTTTATTTTTTTTATGAGGTTGTGTACAACAACTTTAACTGTAGAAGCTCTATATATAAGCGAAAGCTCCACATACAATTTTGAAGTCGAGCCTCTCCATCTAGGTTTAATTATTCTACAAACCAAATAATACAATCTATAAAGATGACAAAGCGGACCAATTAAGTGGACCAACCCACTAATTTACCACTAATTTGGTGGGATGAGTTGATATTTTTAACCTACCAACTCATTAGGACTTGCATTATCTAATCATCGTATCTACTATTTTTGTTTTAAATTAAAAGTTAGAATGAAATAATGATATAAGAAATTAAAATTTTTGTAATATATCATATTATTTGAATAATACAATATACAATAATATTATAACTTAAAAATTATTAACACTTATAAATCAAGTTTTAATTATAGTGAAATAATTTAACATGTAAATATAATATTTTTTTAATTTATCTCATAAGAGATATTAAATGATTAATTAAAAACTTAGCAAATATTTACATAAATAAGCGTGTTTTTAACACAATATATATATATATATATATATATATATATATATATATATATATATATATATATATATATTATATATAATTATAAAAAAAAATACTTGTTCTTTCTTTCTCTATATATATAAAAAATATTATAGTTTATATTTTAAT
>Ga0099825_1004146_pt1 | contig 19085 bp, 19 predicted proteins | sample SiratroredBW_FD_76838 | JGI IMG/M metagenome (GOLD analysis project Ga0099825, IMG submission 76838) | Root nodule microbial communities of legume samples collected from California, USA - Siratro red BW | ecosystem: Host-associated > Plants > Roots > Nodule | place: USA: California | collected... | reverse complement strand
AAGAAGGGTAAGCTAGAGAGTTTTCAAAAAAACATATATTTTCATAAATTGGATTTCTATCTCAACAAAACAACAACAATTCAATCTTTCATAATTCATCTCACATCATACATACACACGGACTCAAACAAAGACACTAGACCCTCTACTTCCGAAAGACACTAGTGCATTGAGTTAGACTCAGAGGTGTGCACCTGTCATATACCATCCATCTGTTCCGATCAGCTCATATTTAAAACCTCGGATACAGTCTTTCCCGATCAGTTCCTATTTCAAACCTCGGGTACAGTTTGTCCCGATCAGTTCCTATTTCAAATATCGGGTACAATTCCGATATGCACAGGGTTAATCCATATGTCTTATTCCGATCGGACTCATATTTCAAACCTCGGACATGACTATACGAACCTCCTTCGACTCTTCACGAACTGGTAATCTTCATCCATGTGAATCCAATATACCAGTAGAGTCAGGATACCTCCTTAAGAATCCCCAAACAATGCACATCCTACAATCTCAACACGGGTATCTCCTTTCCTGAAGATACTATGTCTCGATCACACACCACATCATTCACAAACATTGGTACAACATCGTACCATTCATAAACATTCATTCCATTCAATTCAAATTCATCCAATTCATTTATAATAAAATAAATAATTACAATATCCATTAAAATATTTAAACTAGCTTCCCTTACCCAAATTCTCAAAACAAGTAATTACAATATTTATTAAAAACATTCAAACTAGCTTCCCTTACCCAAATTCACAAAACAAGTAATTACAATATTTATTAAAAACATTCAAACTAGCTTCCCTTACCCAAATTCACAAAACAAGTAATTATAATATTTATTAAAAACATCCAAACTAGCTTCCCTTACCTCTATAGAGTAGAGATAAAAACCTTAAAATCATGGGCAACCTAACTCTGTTCAAGAATCTGATCGGACACTCTTGATCTACTCAACGCTAGGGATCTAGGGGTGTCCTCTGATTTGACAATCTAATAACCTATGAGATCACATATCTAGAGAGAAGGTAGAAAACTTTTAAAGAGAAATTGTTTGAGAGGTGGTGGTTTTTATAAGAATGAAACTGTATATCTTCTTAGAGATAGTTGGTGGTTTTTATTAGAATAAAACATAATATCTTCTTAGAGAGATAAAATATCTTAGAGAGAGAATATCTTCTTAGGGAGAGAGAGAGAGTTGGTAGTTTTTATTAGAATAAAACATAATATCTTTTTAGAGAGATAAAATATCTTTTTAGAGAGAATATCTTCTTAGGGAGAGAGAGTTGGTGGTTGTTATAAAAATAAAAAGTAAATAACTATCTTTTATTTACTTAAACAACTCTTCTGTTAAAAAAATATTTAACTGCTATTAAATTTATCTCTAAAATTAAATTTTATTCTATAACTATTTTCTAGGGTATTATATTATTCTTTTCTTTACAAAGTAGAGTGACTTGGATCCCAGGATGAGTGACAAATTAGGAAGGTTTATGAATCCAAAGTCAGAAAAAGACTTTGTGATATCTTGACCAAGGTAAGGGCATGAGACTCTCGACCTATATGGACGGGTCAAGAAGTTCGGGGTAGACTTTGAGCAATTAGGATATGCAAAAATTCAAAGAAAAATCATCTCATAATAAAATTAATCAGTCTTTAGCTTGGGGTTGAGCATTGCACTCATCTGGCCTTAAATCGTACTTAGACATAACACTAGGCCTGATAAGTATTATTGGTCATTTTCTTAGATGTAATAAATTTACTTTTGTAACAAATTATACAAGTTTTGCAGGAATGTAAATATGAACGCCTAGTTGAACTTGATAACTATTTATTGCCACTCACACCAACAAGAAGGGTGCATGGGTTGATACTCGCTCACGCAAGACTTATGTAAATTTATTTTAAACTCTCTTTTAAATCATTTATATTTTTTATTTCTAATTTTCCAACATTTGAATCTCCAAATGATTGTGTAGGAACAATACCATGATCGCTTGAGGGCCATATAGTCAAAGAGTTCATTAAGTTCGAACACTGATGCTGGCCAGCTAGACGCAACAACCAAGCTTCAGGCTTGGAAGGATGTTGTTAGAAGGAAGAGTAGAGGTTGAGTTTATGGCAAAAGAGACTTGGTTAGTAACTACTGCCAAGGAGTGTCTTCCCTTACTCAAACCTCAGCCTTTTCTTCTGCTGTTGACTTTTCCGCCCAGACTGATAGAAAAAAAGACTTATTCAACAAGTCACTGAAGCAAAAACAACAAAACAAAATTTCACCGGTTGGAGGGCGCCATAAGGATGATGCAACAACAGTTTGCCCTGATGATGAGCATTAACATGGTGATGCTTCAACTGGTACGAGCCAAGTCCACCCCCGCCTTGCTGAAGACGACCCCCTTCCTAAACTTTAGACTCATATTATGTAAGTTTCACTCCCGTCACACTTTTTATTATTTATATCATATTTTAATTACTTTTATAATTTGTTAAAATCATTTTCATTGTTTTCACATGTCCTTTGACTACACCAAATGTTGAAGACTTTTCAATTTTTTTATGTATTTTATTTTAGTTTTAATTGAACTTTTACATTGTAAATATTCATTTTAATCGATCATTGGTACAATTAGAATATCAAATTTCAACCACAATTTCATTTCTATTTATATAAATGTGTGTTAGGAATTTTTTGTTTTTTAGATTTTGGGTAGTTTTGTGTTTTAATCATTATTTTTTTAATCCAAATGCTACATTGCATCAGTTTTTGTGACAATCAGACCCACTCAAAACTTTTTTTTTTTTTTTTGAAAAAAAGGAGCTACTGTTGGGTAGGTTGATGGAAAAAACTATCGACTTTAGTGTCGTCTTGGCTAACATATATGAAATTGCGATGGTTAGGTCGTCACTACCTTCTTCTCCTTTTGCAACGGTCTAGTCGATGCAATTTGCTATGCATTGGCCTGAACGATGCTAAATTCAATAGTTTTTGCGTCAACTCCTAACAGACGCAATCTATATATTGTGTGTCGCATTTGCATTAGTTAAACTATTGTTATTTTCACTTACATGGCTGACACTAACTTTCAGTAGCTTTCACCGAATTAGCATCCGTCAAGTGACGAATACTATTCTGACACATAAGCGTCAAGCCGACGTTATATCTATATTTTTTTTATAATGAACTTATAATGTCTTCTCATATTAAATATGTCCTCAAAATGGCTTCTAACTTCCTCTTATGTTTGTAGTTCTTGGTCTCATTTCCCTTTATGTAAACTCCACTTAACATTTTTTTTCTGTTTAAAGTAGAAATATGGAAAAACTTTGTATTGGTGTCTCCTTCCTCCAACCATCTTATTCTAGCCTTTTTGTTTGAGAAAGGATTCTTTCAATCTCGCTAATTCCGAAATATTCTGTTGCAACATTCTCTTTTCGGACACCTCCCCCTTGTTTATATTTTGTATTTCTTTTTTGTCCTGCTCGTTCAGTACTTTCACCACATCTTTTTTTTTGTACTTAAATTCCCAAACTACTTCTTATTCCAAAACTCTAGCTTTCGTTTCAGGCCTCTCAATCCCTTGGAATTTGGTAGTTCTCGATAGAAGGAACAAGTAAAGAAACCTAAATGCTACCACCAATGAATTGTATCATCGTATTTGGCCAAAGGAAGCTATCATGCAACAATTTGTAAGAAGCTGGCACATATATTTGCATAAGGAAAAATTCATTTGTATCTGATAATATGCGTTCCTGCATGTCATTGTAATGGCTTGCAACGATGAAGATAATGAGGTAACATTAGCAAATATTCTAGGAGCTTTAACTTCTATACATTCATTGTTCTGGTTTGTATTAGCATACAAACTAGCCACAAGAGATTATATGAGTGATACCATATTCCCTTTGGGCCAAACAATCATGTAGAAAAATAAACAAACTATTAGGCTTAGGGGGGATGAATTGTGGAATCACATGTATATGAGTATATTTTTGAAACTTTCGTTCATACTATCAACTTTTTATCATAACTAAACTACTTCACCCTGGACAATGTACTTCTGCAGCAGTATACTTGTTCTTGTGCATCCTTCAATAGTTGAAATGTCTCATAATGGTTTGAGTTGATGCTTACATTGTTGTTGAGACCAATAGGCATGAGCAGCTAAGACCCTATCCAAAAGCTCCTGAGGAACAGGTTCTCCCCTTCTCTGTTGAGGTGAGATTCTAGCTGTGTGCACTAACGTCTTCCACTTATCCTACAACATTCTCATAGTCACTAAAGTGTTAGCACAATGCAAATATTGCATATTTTATGTGAGAAGTATAATAGAAATTTTCCAAAATTATTAGCAAACTTGAAAATTACTAGAGAAGATAGTTCACAATGCAAACATCAACTATCCAATGTCTAACTATTTTACTAGAAAACAACCTAGCTTTTGCGAAAGCAATAATAAGAAGGAGAAATTGTATATCTTTGCTAATATATATAGTCCTTTTTAATAATTTTTTTCTACCTGCACTTACAAGAAAAGACAATAAAAGGAGATAAAATACATTGATATTCCATAAGATAAAATCAAATTACATACCTTACTTAGCTTCTGACAAAAGTTAAAATCAGAAGAGATTTTGTAAAAGTTAACTGTATAACTTGATTTTAAGGTAAAAAAGTTTAATTTATTTTACTCTTATTTTTCTTGTTTTAAAAAAAATTATTTAAACAGAACCTAAGAAAAACGTTATGATTTGAACTATCATACAAGTTATGATCTTTGGGCATATTACAGGAGATTTCATCCAAACAGTACATAACGCGTCACATGAATTGCTAACCTTCAAATCAACGTAAGTCCGATGTTTTGCATGGTCAAAAGCACGTTGTTTGACATCACGCCACCTACAACCCACAAGGAATATTTAGTACTCTTCTCATTAACCAAAAGCATAGAAGACTAAAATTTCATGAACAAACCTTCCAGTGCCAAGTTTTTCAACAGCCTGAACCAATGCTTCTACTTCTAGAACCGAGAATGGCCTTCTAATTCGGCGTTGTGCAAAGTCAGGATTCCCAGATTTGCGTCGAAACGGAACCACAGCTAATGCCTCCATGTTAATGGCCGGAACTGCCACCAGAGTGCGACATTTTGACATGTTATTGTTAGCATAAGTATCTGTTGGAGAGGAGACCACATTAAGATCACCCTCCAAACATCTTTCAACTTTGATCACAGAACGTTCTTGGTTCACTGTTCCTTGTTGTAACAGTAAAGATGTTGATTGCCTGTTTCATTGAATATCGTCAAAATTAGTAACTGTGCTAATAGTATCATCAAAAGTAATTCCATGGATGAAAGGACTAAGAAAGATAGATAAATATCACATAAGAATTACTTGGATAATTTTTGCTGCGAACCAGTTGTTAGAAAACAAGGGTTATCATTGCATGAAGATGGAGAGTTTGAAGTATGTCTTGGCTCCAACATGAACCCTAATCTATGACGTTTGTCATCTTGAGATATTCCTGTTTGGATTAGGGTTTTGCTATCATCTCGGACTTTCTTTCCCTGAAGAAGGATGCCTACATGTAGTTCATCTCCGAGTATACTTGTCACAGCCTCCATTACTGTCCTCTACAAAATAATAATAATAATAATAACAAGAAGAAGAAGAATTAACCATAATCATAAAAGTAGATAAAGTGAGCATGAGAAAAGGTACAATGGGTGACTTACTAGGTTTATTATACTTACTTTATACACTTAATCTATTTTCATCTGGTATGGAGGCATGAGAACAAACTATAAAGGTGGTTTGGTGTCAGGTTTAAAGACTTTATTTCGTAAATTTGTTCATGTTTCTCAGTTTCTTTTATAGTTATCCTTCATTGCTTTAGTCACATATGATGGAAGTACACATAAAATGGAGTATAAACCAAGTCATTTATGTGTGTCACTTGGAAAAAAAAAAAAAAAAACAATTGCTTACCTTTAATGAACCGATAGTTGCAGTTTCAGGTATATTAATGAATAGTTCTGGGACTTTAAAGGATTTTATGCTGAGCTTCACTGTAAATTAAAAAGTGAAAATCTTTAAAACCTTATATATAACAAGATGTTATGCTAGAATGAATTAGGATTAGATATTGTTAATTCGTAACATTGATTTTTTCTTACCGTTACAACCCTTGGACCCTGAATGCACTTGTTGACCAACTATAGAGGATGATTCTTCAATCGCTGCACGTTATTAATTTGACCATTTAACCAAAGTTGAGTGCAACCCTAAAAGGAAACATACATTACAACTAAAAGTAAAAGGTAAGCAACCAAGCACTGTAGCACCTGTACCATGATTTGTGTCATTGGCCCTGGTGGTATCAGAAGAATCAAACGTGCCTTGACATTGAGACCCCCTATCAGAAGTGGATGATGAGGTCTGGTTGAAGAACTTCCTCTTCTTAAATGGATACATCCTTTGTAAATTTTCAAGTTCAGAATTGTCCCTACTATTGTTCTCATCTATGTCAACACAATTTATGGAACTGTTAATTTTTATACAAATGTGCCAAATTTAGAAATTGACTAACAATGCATCAATAGTGATTTCTTGTTTCACACTTGGAAACTGGTGTGAATTCAAAAGCAACTGCAAGTAAAGCTACATACCACTCATAGGAGGACTTGCATATTTCAATTTTGGCATATCTGGTGGTGTGCCAGATATCTTATACCTGGAGTTTAGTTGAGTGCAGTTAACTAAGTTTTCATCATCATCTCTAACTAATTTCCTACCAGTGGAAGTGTTGGGGAAGGAATCAAGATGACTATGGCCTTCCAATGACGACTTTGCCACATTATTTTCTGAGCTGCAATCTTTAGATACTTTGTAGCTTGGTTCTATTAGCCCATCAAAGCAGCCTTTAATGTTGTTTTTTTCATTTACTCTTCTTCTTTTAACCCTTTCATCTTCCCTTTCAAGGATATTTTGGCCTTGGCCTTCAAGATGGTTGCCAGGAAAAGATGAATTGTCCATGACTCTGGTAAGAGTTTTAGTAGAACATAATACTGATGAGTCATGACAAGCTTATAAAGTGATTAAAATTTGGCATTATCAAGAAAAATAACTGTTCTATGTACCTAAGGTTCTCATGTTTCCCTTGCCTACTAGGGACACAGGCAGAAACAATTTCACTGCAATTTCCAATGTCAAATAGGTCCTTCTTAAATGATCCACCTTCATCCTCAAGCTTATCCTTTATGATAGCACTAGAGAAAGTGTGAGGATCTTTTGTAGGAGCTACTACATTGTCAAGACCAGAATTCTCACTCTCTTGCAAGAAGTTGCCAGCTACGTTAGCCAATATTTCAAAAGCTTGTATTTGGTTATTTTCAGGTTTCTTCCTGATTGTGCCCCTCCCCTAAACCATGCACTAGAATTATCAAGATTTTGAAACACTACTAATAATACAATTCAACAAGGAGTATGGGAAAAGAAGGGAGAAAAGTTCATTTGCTTACCCTAATTGACCTAGAAGCTTTAGGAATGGCAGGCCCTTTATAGCCATTAAAACCATAGTTCACCTTCTTCTGCAACATCATTTTAAATAATCATTCCTATAAGGAAAAGTCATCAGATAATATGTAATTGCCTTTGGTTTTGCAAACACCAAGAACAGAACCTGTCAGCATAATCAAATTTCAGTCAGTAGCTATAATATTTAGTATATTGATTAGTCTTCACTATACCTAGTTGCCTTTGCAAGATGTTAAAGGGGTTTGATTCATTTAGTTAGATTAGTCCCATGCAAAGGCAAGCAAAGTAACATTTTTCTTATTGTGCCTGAATGGTAGATATGTTTCATTAGAAAGCTAACAAGCAAGAAATTTTCTACAATTGGTAAAATTTGAAAAAAATTTACAAAGAAATCAGGATAGATGACATTAAGACAAAATAGGCAATAAAAAAAAAATTAAAGAAGCACTAAATATCAATGCCAAAATGGAAAGGATAATAATAGGACCTGACATGCATAAACATAACTTTTTTTTGGATTGGATTATATGATAATGACATAAGAAGTTACTTGATTCTTGAAACTCCGAATGAAAAGCGTCATAATGAAATATCAACAAGAAAAATAAGGTATTGAAACACTCACACTTAAACGGACATTAGAATAACACCCCTTCAACCCATGTTTAAATAACTTTTTTCTAGTTTCAATATCAAGGACCTTCAAAAAGAGGGAAAAAATAAAAAGTTAAATACACAAAAAGTAAGAGAAGAAGATGTTGTCAATTAATTTTCAAACAGAAAAAGCCAATTGCAGCACGAGCATTATAATCATCCAATACATATTCTTATTGAACAAAATTAACAAGAAGAAATAACACATATCATCAATTTGTATTGACTAAATAGATCTTAAGGCCCCCCCCCGTGACCCTTTTAAGGCGACAACATGCGTCAGGTTTAACAAATTTATTGCCACTTTGCATGTATGAAAGAGAAGGAGACAGAGATAAATTATACTATTAAAAGAAAAAAATGTAGAAAGAGAGCAGAAAAGCTATCAATGAGATGAAACAAACAAGAAGAAAGGAACTAGAATGAACCCAGAAAGAAAGAATTGTAAGAAAGATGGGCAATGGAATAATTCCAATACTTATGGAGGAAAAACAACAAAGCAAATGATGAAACTGACTCTATTGAAGAAGTGATGAACAAGAGTAATTAATATACCCATAAATCAAAAAAACCTTTTTGTTGTGTTGTTTTGTGTTTGCACCAAAATGTGAACACTTATTTTGAGTTGGGTGCAAAGAAGTTTTGATGAAAGGCAATAAATAGAGACCTAAAGGCTTGGGATATTGTCTGATCAACAAAAACCTCCTGAAAACCACACAACCTGGTGTTTGTTCTTAAACCCCTCACAACCCCAACAAACTATATGCAAATGTTTGACCACTCATATCCTAGGAAGGGACTATCCTGTAACATGATGTTAGATAATTGGCTATAGAATTGTGTCAGCAAAACCACTTGGATGGAACGGTTCCTTCGTTTCGGGTGATCCACTCACTCCTCTCTCCATGTCACTTCTTTGCTTACCACGTGGAACACTCTCCACTCATTTGGGTTCCTTTCTTATCTCATTCACATAAATCAAACAAATGATTGAACGAGTTTCAAAACATGAGCCACTCCTTGTCCCCATTTCCCAACAACTCTCCAAATTTTCAAACTCGTTGTCAAAAAAGTAATTAATATAAATGTGACTAATTCCTTTTTTTTTTTTTTTTCATTGGCAATGAAAGCAATGAGATTCTGTTCTTTTCAGCTAAATACAGTTATCGAATGTTGGATTGTGATCAAAACTTAAGCACATAATGTCAAAAAACATTACGATTAAATAATGAATACATTAACCAGGTTAAAACATTATGGTATTATTCAATTAAAAATTATTATATGCTACTATAACTTTGTTAACATTTATTATTTAAGCTGGCGATATATGGAGTTTTTTTTTTTTTATGTAATGCATAAACACAAATTTTAAATGTTCAGAACAAGCATTTTCAAATGTTGATTTTTCTTCAAGTTATATAAATGAAAGTTACACATTTCCCGATTGTAACAAAATAAATAAAAAATCTATTATAAAAGTTGACTTCACATAATTTTTATGTCTAATTATACATTATAGTTTGGTCTTATATTTAGAATGTATAATTTACTTAAACTAAAAAGAAAGGCAAAACAATCTAGGTAATTTGTTGCTATTTAAGTTTTTGTAGGGTTATAATGGAACACAAGTGATAGAGAAGTTTGGTGTTAGAAAAACGGTACCATTTAAATAAATAAAAAAAATTATATGAACACTATAATTTATTCTGTTATTTAAAAACTTTACTTCCTTTTTATAATTACATCTTTTTAAGTCCATCCGTTTTAAAAAATGAATAAGATAACTGTATTTGTGTTTATTCTTTCTCCTTTGGTTTGATATTTTCTTAATATAATTCCATGCGGATCTTTCACTCTTTTTCTCCTTCTTTCTTTCTCTATTTTTATTTTTATTTTTTTTCTTCTCATTTCAAATGAATTATGTCATTTAGATCCTTCTTAAAAAAAATATACACTTCTTCTTTGTCCTCCATGAAAATCAAAGTCACATCCACTAGTTTATAAAAAATAAATAAATAAATTCTGTTGCCTGTTTTGCATTCAGTAAATTTTATCAAATTTTACCAAGTTTTCATCCTATTTGTGCTACATTTATAGTATATTCATCCGATTCTCTCGATAATAACTTTAATTAGTACCCATTTTTTTATCAAATTAAACAAAAACTCCGGGTCTATAAATACCTTCAAAATTTATTAGAGTTCAAAATTGATAAAAAAAAAGGTTTAATGCAAGAGAGGAATTGACGCAAAGAAAAAGGACACGAAATAATGTATAACAATAGACAGAAAATTACATTAGTGACTAATAATCTCTCAACACAAACGCACATATTGCTTTAATTTATGATTGTAAGATAAATATATATTGCACTACACGATATCAATAATTTAATTGTTTATAAGTTCATAACAAAACTAGTTTTAGTGACATATTAATATTGTGAAATTGTCACCAGTATTATTGTCATTGTCATAATTTTAGATGTTACAAAAATTAATTTTTATTGTGACAAATAAAATTATCACTAATAATTCTATCTAAGAGTGACAATAATAAAATATTACAGATATATAAAACAATAATAATAAATTAGTTATTATTAATAATTTATTATAATTGATAGTATTTTATTGTCAAAATTTATATGATAATTAATTATTAATTATTTCTAATTATTAATATTTTATCATTGTTATTAGAAATTATGATAGTTTGTAATAAATATCATATTATAATTAATAGGCAAATTATAATTAAAATTTCAAAATACATATTAATTAAAATAAATAAACATAAAATGTAAATATAAAATATTCATTACATTTAAAAATACAACAAGAACTTGAAATATAAATATATCAAAATCACTTAATTCTAATTTGTTTTAGACGACAAAAAATAAAATGTATTAACAAGGAAGTTTAGGGATATCACAATCCTTAGACACAAAGAATAAATAAAAGTTCACCATTGAAGAAAACAATAACCACATAAAAGGATGAGATGCAAAACGACCTCGTAACTGCAATTGTGCCTCATACCTGTAATAGAGCTACAACAACAACCTGCCTCCATCACAATACAAAATGACACTACAGAAGGCTAATATGTACTAAACCTTCGAATAGAAATTGACCTTAGAACTATTCTTACTCTTAGGAGTAATAAAAATTGTCACCAATGAATTAACTATACAGTCATAAGTCCTAACATTAGCATCCTAACTCATGGTTTGGTTGTTGTTAATCTCCGTGCCTGACTCCAAAGAGCAACTTTTGCCATGATTACCTTGGTCAAATGGTTGGATGCTCCATATTATCTTCAAGGATTTTGATCTTCAAAAATAAATCACTAATATAAATAAAAAAAATTAATAATACTTAAAAAATGTAAAGATATAAAAATAGTAATAAAATAATTTAAATAATAATACAACTTACTTTGTTTGATGGAACATTGAATTGTTAAACAATAAACTTCTTAATAAAGTAGTCATTTGATGTCTCATCTCTCTTTCAATATCTTGCTTCATTTTGTCATGTTGAGTTTTCATAGTAAGTTGGTGATTTTTGATTAATTGATGTTGAGATTGCAATTCACTTTGAAGTTGAATGTTAGTCTCTTGTTGCTTTTGAATAATGTTGATCAAATTTTGCACTTGTAACTTTAAATCATTTGCTCTCTTTTGTGCATCCTCCATTTGACTTTGAACAAGTTGTATCTCTACATTTCTTTCCGTCACTAACACACTCCTTATACCTTGTGAGTGATTTGGTTTTGTTCCCGATACAAATTCAAAATGTTTTGCCAATGGGACAGGTGCTTTTGAAATTTCCTCTTGATATATTTCACCCACATTTTTTAAATTGTTTTGTACTATACAATATTATCACAAAATAATATGACACATGTCAACATGCGAAAAAAATAATAAAATATCTTTTGAAAAGTTATTTTACTATTTTTTTCAAAATTAGTAAAATAATGATTTTCTTAGTGTTAGGATTATACAATTTGTAAGCTTTTAAACAATCACTAACACCAAGAAAAACACATTTTTCTCCCTTGTCATCTAGCTTCTTTTATGTGTGTATAGGCAATGCAACCAAAAATTAGAAATGACTTATATTCGGTCTTCTACCATTCCAAACTTCTTCAAGTGTCATATTTTGAACCGCTAAAGTTTGTTGGCATTAAACTCAAATAAGTTGGGCTACACTGTTTCTGTTTAGTAGGAATAGTTGTTATGGGTAGAGAGATGAATTTGAAAAGTCACTAGTGGAAAAAAGGTCTTTACGTTCGGTTCTGGGAGACCTTTATCGTCGGGTCGCGAACCGACGTTGAACATGACATCGGTTAAACAACCGACGTCATGTAATCCACTACCACATCGGTTTAAACAAGGCACCGACGTCAATGACACACAACACAACATGGTAGACAAAACCACGTCGGTTGTTTGGCTAAAACTGGCGTGGTGTCATCCCACCACGTCGGTTGTTTGGCTAAAACTGACGTGGTGTTGTCATTTTAAAAAAAAAATTATGGGTTGATAAATCTCTAATCGATACAAGAAAACACCACAAAAAAATTTAGAATATTCTAGCAAGTATAGATATGTAAAATCAAAGGCTAAAATATAAAAAATGGATGAAAAATAACAAAAAAATAAAAAAGAAACCCTAAACGATAAAATTATGTTTCAGAGGCCCAACCACCTTTGGCGGTTGATTAGGAGCTTCGTTATCCCATTTTGAGCAACCTTCATTTTTAAAGCGTCTCAATCCGAGCTCTCTATCAAAAGTTATGGCCGTTTGAAGTTTTTGCACCCTAAATTTTTGAAACCCTAAATCTATGATAAACTTATACAATATAAGAACTCTACCATCAAATATATACTAAATCAAGATGTTAATAAAGAATTTAGGTCAAAAATAAATTTCTAACTATTTTTAATGAATTTTACAAAATTGCTAACCTCTTGCAAAGAGAAGAGGCAAAGGGTGTCGAACCAAGCATTCAACCGATACACCAAAAAGCTTGCAAACGAACATTACCAAAAACCACAAAACGCAAACAAAATGTCAATGAATAACCACAATCAGTGAAAGCAAACGAAAATGGAGGAGAAAGGACCAACTAAAAGCTTCAAACGAAGGGTAACTCGAACAAAGCTTGAAATCACTGTTCAAACGAAGCTCTCAACGTAAATGAAGGACCAAGAGTGAAATGGAGCTGAATGGAGAACCTAAGCAGCTCAAAACACAGCAAAAAGACGCCAAAAAAGTGCAGGAGAGAATGCGCGACATGCAATGGAGGGAAAAGAAAAGTGAAAACGCATGGGTTGTGTTAAAACAGGCAACACCACGTCGGTTCTGAGCTTCTAACCAACGTTGTGTTGAACCCTAATTTTACCTAATTTTTTGACCAAATTATCAGAGTGAACATGACGTCGGTTGGACTCCCAGAACTAATGTCATGAATGTATACACCACATCAGTTAGAAGCCCATAATCGACGTGGTGGCTCACCCGCCAATTAAAATTTTAAAATTTTGAATTTTTATTTTTTATTGTCTTCTTCGATTTTGTTGGTTAATCGACGTAGTGTTCACATCACAATGTCGGTTTTTCTCCAACCAACGTTATGAATGTTCATTTATTTACAAAAATGTCACTGCATTTTTGACAACGTTGTTTTCGCTTTTAACTGTCTTTATGCTCAAACATTAAAGACTGATTTTCTACTAGTGAGTCTATTTGAGATTATATATTATACTCCATGTTTTATGAAAAATCAAAGCAAAAGAGCAGAGTTGTATCCTTCAAAACAAGAGTCTATTGTGTTCTCATTTCTCCTCTCTCTTCAAGAAGAAAATTAAAAATATTCCTTGTCTTTTGATATCAAATTGGTATTAGAGCTATGGTGAGTGTGACCAATAATCTGTCACTTCCCCCACTAACAAAGACGACAAATTATGACAATTGGAGCATCCAAATGAAAGTCCTTCATGGATCTCAAGATGTCTGGGAGGTGGTGCAACAAGGTTTTGAAGAACCAAAAAATACCACGGGATATACTACGGCTCAGAACAAAACTTTGAAAGAGACAAGATTGAAAGATAAGGCAGCCTTGTACATGTTGTATAGAGATGTTGATGAGTCCATTTTTGAGAAGATTGCTAGTGCATAAGCTTCGAAGGAAGAGTGGGACATCTTGGAAAAAGTGTTCAAGGGTTTCAACAGAGTTAAGGAGATATGTCTTCAAACTCTACGAGTTGAGTTGGAGGCCATGAAGATGAAGCATTCAGATGATGTATCTAGTTACATTACTCGTGTGCAAACAATAGTTAATCAACTCAAACAAAATGGAGAAACCCTCACAGATGCAAGGGTTGAGAAAAAAATTCTTCAATCTTTGACGGATGACTTTGAAAATGTTGTTTGTGTAATTGAGCCATCAAGAAATTTGGAAGAGATGACCATCGGTGGTCTCGGAGCTTCTCTTGAAGCACATGAACACAGGAAGAAGAAACAAGAAGTCCTGGAGGAAGTCTTACAAAGATGACCATCAAGGAGGACAAGGTGATGTATGCACAACATAATCAAGGACATGGAGGTCGCGTTTACTGTCATAGCAAAGATCGTGACAGTGGAAACAATGAAGAGAGGACAAACAAACTAGCAAAATTGGAGTGGACGAGGATGCGGTAATGGAAGAGGTGATCGTTCTAATCGTCCAAATGTTGAATGTTATAATTATGGAAAATGTGAGCATTATATAAGGGATTGCTATGCCAAGAAGAGAGTAAAAGAAGATGCAAATTTAGTCGAGGAAGACAAAGGAATCCTCATGATGGCAAACAAAGGCATCACTACAAACAATGACATGGTGTGGTATTTAGACACTGGTGTTAGTAATCATATGTGTGGGTACAAACATCTCTTTGTTGATATACAAGAGATAGAAGATAAACATCTATCTTACGGAGACTCAACAAAGGTCCCAATTAAAGACAAAGAAAAAATATGTTTTTTTTTTTTTCAAAATGATGGAAAGAAAGGTATTATGGAGGACGTCTATTATGTACCTGACTTGAAAAATAATATTCTCAGTATATGAAGACTACTGGAGAAAGGATTTTCAGTTTTCATGAAAGACCGGATGTTGCACTTGAAGGACAAAAGTGATAGAATGCTTGCACGTGTGGAGATGACAAAGAATAGGATGTTCAAACTCAACTTAAAGATAAAGATCATTTCTTTTAGGCGTGAATGAAAAGTTAAGGTGAAGAAGAAGTTCTTAAAATGTGCAAAGCATTAGAAGTCCAAACAGTAGAAACAAAAGCTGCAAAGAATAAAGCATAGTTTGTGATTCATGTGATGAAAAACGAATTTGCAATCCTCCACTTGATGAAGAAAGTGATGCGGTTGTTTTAAAAGAGGAAAGCATTCCTACTATAGCATCAAGAAATAAGGAAAAGATAAAAGAGATAACTCATGAAAATTTGAGAGTCTCTACTGAAATTAATAATGCCTCAACCTCAGGTATGGTTTAGTCAAATGATAAACATTCATTGACTACGACCAAAAGTACTTCAAGTGAAATTTTTTTGAAGAGGATGAAAGTGAAGAAAACTATTGGTCATGGTTTTTAGCTCATCACTCCATGGATATGCCAAATTTACTTACTGGTAATAGTAGCAATAGTTCTGTAACTTGAAGAAGATGAATATGAAGGATCAAAAGGTTCAAGTGTAAGAGAGGAATTTGTTGGCATTAAACTCAAATAATTGGGGGTACATCGTTTCTGTTTAGCCGGAATAGTTGTTATTGGTAGAGAGATGAATTTGAAAAGTCTATTCTGATATTATATATTGTACTCCATGTTTTATGAAAAATCAGAGCAAAAGAGCAGAGTTGTATCCTTCAGAACAAAAGTCTATTGTGCTCTCATTTTTTGCTGTCTCTTCAAGAAGAAAATTAAAAAGTATTCCTTGTCTTCTTATATCAGAGTTGGGCTTCTATTTAGAATATAAATGCTCCAGTTGACAACCTCTGGCTAAAATTTCTTTGGGATTTCGCTCTTCTTCAAAAAACTCCTCACCATGTTCATGATTGTGCAATTCTTACTTTCATACACACCATTTTGTTCTGAAGTGTATGCTACTGTTAAATGTCTTCTAATGCCATATGTTCATAGAAGTATGTAAATTCATCTGAATTATATTCACCTCCATGATCGGTACGCAGCACTTGACTTGAGCATCCAACTTCTTTCTCCACCATGGCTTTATAGCTTTTGAAAGCTATTAAAGCTTAAGATTTTTCTTGTAAGAAATAAATACATGTTTTTGTACTAAATCATCAATCAAAGTGATGATATAACGTTTATCTCCATTCTAGATAGGATTGATAGGCCCATAAATGTCAGAATGAACAATCTTTAAATGTTGTCGTGCTCTCCTTACTTTTCCTTTTGGGAATGACATTCAGTGTTGCTTGCTAATTGTACAATCTTAACAAATATTTGAGGGATCTGTGAAATGTGAAAGACCTGTAAACATGTTTTTCTATGTTGAAGCATTTTTAGTCCATTAAAATTGAGGTGACCATAACGAAAATGCCAAATCCATGCTAAGTCTTTTAATTTTGCTATAAAACAAGTTTGTATAATGTTGTTGAGATAAAGAGGAAACATCCTATTTGTTGTTATTTTGACTTGAGCAATCAATCTTGAAATCATATTAAAACAGAAGCGTTGTTGTGGATAACGAAAAAACTGTGTTCAGAGCTTTTACATGCAACTACGTAAGGGAGATGTTGAACAATGTAATATATGAAAATACCTCTTATTATTTTTCATGTTTGAAAAAATGATACATGCTTCTGTTAAATACAGAAGGTAAATGGGTCAATCAGTGAAACAAAAAAAAAATGGCCCAAAAGAAAAGTGTACAAAGAAAAAAAAAATACACAGTTCAAACGTGCGTTTAACTAAAATTTTAATAGCCTCCCCTCAAGCGATATGATGATAATCCATCATACCCAACTTGGACACAACACCTTCAAACACATTCTTCTCCAAGGTTTTGGTAAAAACATCAACTGGTTGTCAGATCCTTTAATGGGTAGTAGATGAAATATTTCGTTCTGCAGCCTCTCTCTAACAACATGACAGTCAATTTCTATATGTATGGTACGTTCTTGAAAAATGGAATTTTGTGCTATGTGCCTTGCAGCCTAATTATCACAGAACAAATTTGCAGAATCACTTGTGTCTATATATAGCTCTTGAAGAAGGGTTTTGATCCATTGTAACTCGCATGCAGTCGATGCCAAAGCTCAATACTCCGCTTTTGAAGAAGATCTGGATAGAATACTTTGTTTTTTATTCTGTTTTCCAAGATACTAGTGTTGATCCCTTTTAAATACAGAAACCAGTAGTTGATCTTCGTGTGAAGTTGGATGACACCCAAAACGAGTCACTAAAGGCATTAAGTTTCATGTTTGATTCACTTTGAAAGAATAAGCCTTGAGTAGGTGATCCTTTATGTACCTCAGGACCCAATTGACCGCTTAATGATGACATATATTTGGAGATTGAATAAACTGGCTTGGAAACTGAAATGCATAATTTATATCAAGCCTGATGTTGGTTAAATATAGAAATCTTCCAATAGCTCTACGATACGTTCCTTCTTCATGGATGGGTTCATTCTGATCTGAGTTGAATTTCATGTCCTTTGTAATAGGAGTAGAATAGGGCTTAGTCGCAAGCATACCACTGTCTGCTAAGATGTCTAATGCATATTTCCTTTGGTTAACATGTATCCCTTGCTTTGACCTGGCCACCTCAAATCCTAGGAAGAAGCTTAAACGTCCAACGTCTTTGATCTTGAATTTTTTTTTTTTAGAGAAGCTTTCACCTCTCTCATCTGTTCAGCATTAACTCCAGCGAGTATTATATCGTCAACATACACAAGCAAAGTCATGAACCCAGAGGTTGTTTTCCTCATAAAAAGAGAGTATTAAGATGAAGATTGTATAAAACCAACATCATGTAGACAATTAACAAGTTTTGAATACCATTATCAAATTGCCTATTTTAACCTGTATAAGGATTTCTTGAGATGACAAACTTGATTTTATTTTTCTGTGTAATCATTGAGGTAGATCCATTTACACCTCTTCATCTAAATTCCCATGCAGGAACACATTGTTTACATCAAGTTTATTGAGGTTCCAATTCTTTGTAGCAGCAACAACAACTAGGAGGCGAATGGTAGTTATCTTGGCAACTGGTGAAAACATTTCATGGTAATCTACTCCTTCAACTTATATAACCCTTTGCCACCAAACATGCTTTGTAACGTTCGATTTTTCCATCTGCATTAAACTTTAATTTGTATACCTATTTACACCCAATGGGTCTCTTACCTGGAGCAAGATCAGTAATACACCATGTTTCATTCATGTTGAGAGCTTCAATCTTATCTTTCATTCCTCCATTTTGTGCTTTTGACAGCTTCCTCGTACAGTTTTGGCTCAATGTGTGATGAAATAAAAGCATTTAAACATACTTGATTTTTGTTCAAAGAATTATATAGAAGAATTGATTTTATTGTGTGTTGTAATGTCTAATTATAGAGTTGTGAATTTGGTGATAGTAGTCTTTTAGGTAATCTGGTGCTTTTCTCAATCTAGATGATCTTCTTACATCATGATTTTCACTTATATCTTCCTCTATCTGTGTATGAGTATTTTCTTCTTGTTGCTTGTGTTCTCCATCATCCTCATAAGATAAGTAAGACAAATCTTCTTCTGAGTTGATTCCTTTAATCTGATCTTCTAGTTGAATAACGATTCTTT
>Ga0099825_1004142_pt1 | contig 19092 bp, 7 predicted proteins | sample SiratroredBW_FD_76838 | JGI IMG/M metagenome (GOLD analysis project Ga0099825, IMG submission 76838) | Root nodule microbial communities of legume samples collected from California, USA - Siratro red BW | ecosystem: Host-associated > Plants > Roots > Nodule | place: USA: California | collected... | reverse complement strand
TTTTTTTTATATTTTTTTTTTTATAAATAATATATATATTTTAATATATATATATATATATATATATATATATATATATATATATATATATATATATATATAAAGTTAAAGTTAAACCTTTGTTTACAAAAATTTGAAAATCGTAATATGAATGGTCATGTGATGATAAAAAAGATAATTAGTTAAATTATAATGGTGTTTTGTAGGATAAAGAGATTATGTGGAGTGAAATATCATAATACAGAAGAAACATTTTACTGTCATGAGCATTACAATTGGATTAAAATATTCTCATATTTAAAATAAAAAATATTTTTCATAAAAATAAACATATCGCTCTTATTCAAAATAATTTACTAAATATATATCTTTACAATAAATTTAATATTTTATTTTTTTAAGAATATTATAGTTTTACGTATTTAATTAATGGCATTACATATACGATTTACATTTTTATAATATTTTATTTATTTTTACAATTTAAAGAATTAATTTAATTATATAATTACTTTTTATTCTCAAGGTATAATTTTTTTTACATATTATTTTTTTTAATTCTTTTAATTAAGTATAAGACTTACATTATCATCCTCCAATGAAAATTTTCTTAATAAAATTTATATCCAAAATTTAAGACCTGACTAATACTTTTGCATTACAAGTGCACTTACGTTTTATTATATAAATAAATTGGTAAATATATTAACTGTTATTATTAATTTACTAGTGTAATTATCACTTTAAATAAAATGTTATAGGTTTTTAAAATATATATTTTTATTTTACTACTGTTCAACTAAAACTTCTTATTATTGTCCATTATATTATTTAGAAAAATTTAATTCATCATATAATATTTGAAAGAAAATTAATGCTTATTAAACACTTTATACAATTTACTTTAAAAATGAAAAGATTGTTTTTTAAATTTACATGACTTAAAACCTATATTTCTTTATTTAAAAATTAACCATGCATAAGTTAAGTAAAAAATAAATAAAAATTACAGCAACATCGGTGATACGTTTATTTTCTAAATATTAAATACATCATTCTAAAAACTTGTGAATGATTCAATTTTATTACCACTAAATAATTAATGTTGAGATAATGTATTAATTGCATAATGAATATTCTTCACTGACCCATTAAATAATAAATTGCAATAAAAAAATTCATTTATTTTAAAAAAGTTAAATAATTAAAACGTTCGAAATAGAAGACTTGCATAAATGATAATAATAGATATTTTAAATTATTTATCAAATATCGAATATAAATTATGAAAATATCTCTCATTCAGGTTCTTTTCTTTATAAAATAAAATGTTATCAAAATATTATTCTAATCATTATAAAATTTATAAATAAAGAGAGGAAGCAAAATATTTTTATTTATTTGAATTTGGTATTTTTGTTAAACTCTACATTTTTAAATATAAAAAGTAATACAAACTAATAATAAATAAAGGTCTTGCTAATCGCTGTGACTTGTTAAAGAATAAAAATTATTTAAACTTATATAGGATCACAATGAACAATCGTAAAGAAACGTGTTTTTCTGCATTCAAATAAAGAATTGAGTAAAATTATAGTGATATTCTTAAGTTTTTTCTTTCTCATTTTTTAATGTTTAACAAATACCCCGTAGGAATACAAACTTAGTATATTTTTTAAACAATTAAAAAAATTATAATATAATGTATAAGAGTGGAAACATAAAGAGTTTTGTGTAAATTTATAAAGAAGAGATGTATAAGACGAAATAAAATTTTAATTTTTTAACCGTGTGTGAGATATTGATTAACATTGTTACAAATAAATATAGAAATTAAAATATTTTTACTTCTTTGCTTATCTTCTTACCATATTATATCTCTTACAAACCTTTTTTTTTCCTCTCTCTCTATATGTGGATGAGTACTTTGTATTCATCAAACATTACCCTATTTAATAATGAAATAAAATATTAAATGAAAAATTAAAACAAAATAGTTTATAACGCAATAATTAAATATTTACTTTACCTTAGAGGAGCTAGTAATTAATATAAAATAAAATTAAGAGATAGTAATTAATATAATTATTAAATAAACGAGAAACAAACTTTGAGCATCGTGTTGGTGTGTCAGCTTTTGATTCCTATTTGTCTGCATGTATCTTTCATTTGTCAAACTCCTTTCACCATAGACAAGATCCTCCTTTCTGCACAATTTCCATCACCTTTTCTCCATCACTCACATCAGAATCTCGGCAAAAAAACATGGGAACTCGTTTAATGTTGTCTTCCCAAACTTCTCCCTTCAAGCCTCACCATCCCCTCCACTCAAACTCCCCTCCATTCCCTCTAACCAAAATCCATTACACAGCATCAAAAAAGTTGATCAGAGGCAAGAGGGTCCACAGCACTAGCAAGTATGGAAATTTCCTTGGCTTGAAGCCTGAGCGCCAACCTGAAGCCTTAGATTTTGATCTTCCATGGTGCCACCCTTCTGATAGCGCTTGTTTTGATGTGATCATCATTGGTGCTGGCCCTGCAGGCATAAGGCTGGCGGAGCAAGTGTCCCTCTATGGAGTTAAGGTTTGTTGTGTTGATCCTGACCCTCTTTCTGTTTGGCCTAATAACTATGGTGTTTGGGTTGATGAGTTTGAGAATCTTGGTCTTGAGGATTGCTTGGACAAAACATGGCCTATGGCTTGCGTTTATGTTGATGATAGCAAGACCAAGTATTTGGATCGTTGTTATGGGAGGGTTAGTAGGAGGAAGCTGAAAGAGAGGTTGATTGAAGGGTGTGTCTCCAACGGGGTTAGATTTCACAAGGCAAAGGCATGGGAAGTTGAGCACCAAGAGTTTGAGTCTTCTGTTTTGTGTGATGATGGGGTAGAATTGAAGGGGAGTTTAGTTGTTGATGCCAGTGGATTTGGTAGCCGTTTTATAGCATATGACAAGGTGAGAAACCAGGGTTATCAGATTGCTCATGGTGTTTTGGCTGAAGTGGAAGAACACCCTTTTGATTTAGATAAGATGGTTTTGATGGATTGGAGGGATTCTCATTTAGGGAATGAACCTTCTTTGAGAGCTAGCAATTCCAGGGTTCCTACTTTCCTCTATGCAATGCCATTTAGTTCCAATTTGATATTTCTTGAAGAGACTTCACTTGTAAGCCGTCCTGTGTTGTCTTACATAGAAGTGAAGAGGAGGATGGTTGCAAGGTTAAGGCACTTAGGCATTAGAGTGAAGAGGGTGTTGGAGGATGAAAAGTGTTTGATCCCAATGGGAGGACCTCTCCCAAGGATCCCTCAAAATGTGATGGCTATTGGTGGCACTTCTGGAGTAGTCCACCCTTCCACAGGGTACATGGTGGCTAGAACAATGGCTGTGGCACCTGTTGTGGCTTTTGCTATAGCTGAGTGTCTTGGCTCCACCAGAATGATTAGGGGGAATCAGCTTTATGCTAGAGTTTGGGATAGCATGTGGCCACTTGAGAACAGGATGGTAAGGGAATTTTACTCTTTTGGAATGGAGACTTTGTTGAAGCTTGACTTGAATGGAAGCAGGAGTTTCTTCAATGCCTTTTTTGACTTGGAACCTTATTACTGGCAAGGGTTCCTCTCTTCTAAGTTGACTTTAAAGGAGCTTCTCTGGTTAAGCATGTCACTCTTTGGACATGCCTCAAATCCATCCAAGTTTGATATCGCCACAAAATGTCCTGTGCCATTGGCTAAGATGATGGGAAATATTGCTTTGGAATACATAGGATGATCATGATGGAAGGTTGTGAAATGCATGTATAAGTTTTTATTTTCTTCGTAGCTGAACCTTCATGTTGAGTTATCATTGATAGATGCATGCACCAGATTTCTTGAGTCTAAATTTGAGCCTGCTAATAAAAAATTTATCAGTTCACTCCTTGTGCCTTTTTTCCAAATTTTCCAAATTTGAGATATAAGCGACTTCACATCCCCTGTGAATAGGTATGTTAAATCAGATAAGTCTAGCATAATAAAGAAGTTATCAGATAAGTCTACCAAACACAAAACGAATATACAGAACATAAGTTGCTTTAACAAATACAGTATGATAGGAAGTTACCACGTTTTGGATATGTGTCAAGTTTACATAATGATGCAGAAGCTCATAGCTACTGCATCTGAAGTTTGTGGTGGCAAAAGTGCCACCAAACATGCACTTACAAGAAACAATTGAGGTAACTAAGGTGATTGGTGAATATAAGAAACAGTTGCTTAGATAAGTAATAGATATTAAAATTAAATGATGTTTGAAACTCGTTACTTATTAAAATGAAATGAAGTTTGAAACTCATTAGTATTGCATTGCTTGAACTGATAAGAAGTGACATAAGTGGTTAGTAGTTTAGCAATTTGAAGTATATGAAAGGAGTGTTCATTCTTGAATATGTAAATAAAACAATACTTGTAAGTAGAGAAATTATCTTTTAATTGATAATCTAGTTTGAGATTAATTAAAAAGGGAATTGCATTGTCTTAGGAGTAATTGTTGAAGTATTAAAGTTGAAAAATAATAAGTTTAGGACATTTCTTAATACAAAGTTATAAACAAATTGGTTGAAATAGTATCTATTATGATCTATTTAAATATTCAAAATATAATAAATCATAAAGAAAAAACTTATAAAACCATAAATCACAAGTTATGAAAATTCAATATATTATACTTTTAGAAATGCTATCAGATTATAAAATTATATATAAATAATAGGATAATAATAATTTTAATGATATTTTCTAACATGAGGTATATATATTTATATTATAACATCTTTTAATGACTTAAAAAATTATAATGCATTTTTTATGAAAAATAATATATTTTTACACGAACATGAAAGAAAAATTTCATTCTAAACAATTCTCACCATAACATGATGTCACCAATTTTAAATCTTTATTATGGGTTTTGGGTTTTAAAATAAATACTTTTAGATAAAATTTCAAACTCAACAACGATAGTGTTTGAAATTGACACTAGACCGATTGAAAAAAAATCCTATTATTAGAAATGGCTTCATAATTAATAAACAACTTTAACACACTTTTTTTCTGATAAAAAAAAACTTAACACACGTTATTTGAATTTATTTTTAATACACTATCAATAAATTATATTGTCAATTAATTACAGATATAAATCTTAAAATAATTGTTATTAAACTTAATTGATCCAGTAGCTAAGTTGAATCACCTCAGAAGCTTAAGCACCAAATTAGAGGTTTAAGTTTAAATTGATTTGCAACTAACTTGGTGAAAGTGAAAAGTGCGGCAAAATGCAACTTCCTTGTTCCCCTTTTCATGTCGCTATGTATCGTTGATTCATTCACCTCGTTTCTTTCCTTCTAACTTCGAAGCCACGACAATGAAGCCAATCCAGCTTCCGGAGCCGCCCAGTCCCAAGGCAGCGCGTGGCACTCCGGACATCTTCGAATCCGGCCTTCATACCATCGTCCGCCGCGCCGTCGTCATCGGCAACGGCTTCCCCTCCTCCGAGAATCACAGCATCGGTTTGCTCCGCGCCCTAGGCCTCTCCCACAACCATCTCCTATACGTACGCTATTTATTTTCCGTACAATTTCTAACTAACTATTTCTCTCTCCACTGATTCATCTTTTTATTGCAGCGCGTTACGAGGCCGAAAGGTGGAATCGACGATTGGCTCCAATGGCTTCCCCTCTCCCTCCATCAAAAATTCCATTACCTATTTTCCTTTTTTCGCGCCTTCTCCTCCAAATCTCAGTACCTTCCCATCACTTCGCACCCTTACGGATTGTCCTCTATCCTCGAAGCTGATGCCAATCATATAGTCAAATTGGTTCGCGAAACATACGAAAAGTGAATTTCTATTCCACTTCTTTTTAACTGTGATTTGATGTGTTGGAAATAATACTGTGATTTGATATTTTATTGTTTTTACAGGGAGGGACCGTTATTGGTGGTTGCATCTGGAAGAGACACGATTTCTGTTGCGAGTTCCATAAAACGTTTGGCTCCTGACCTTGTTTTTGTTGTTCAGGTCTGCTCTCACGTTTCATGCTCTGAATGAGTTTGTTCTTTGATGTGATGTGCTGAAAAGTCTGGTGGTGGTGCTTTTGTGCAGATTAGCAATGTGATTGAATTCATACTTATGTGTTTACTTGCTTGTCTTTGGTGCTTGTTTGTTAAAAGTAACTGCTGTAATTTAGTTGGTCTTTGATTTGAATCTGCAACATGAAGTCATGAAAAAGGTTCAATGGTCTAAAAAGTTTGCCAAGAGTGAAATTCAGTGTGTGGTTGACAAAAGTTAGTGTTGCGATTGTATTCCAAAAGACGAGTAGCAACCTACTCTTTTGGCATGGCATTTTTCTGTTTGAACTTTTGGCTGGTATGCTAGTTCAGTACTTGGATTCCGTAGCATGGTCTTGGTCTTGATGATGGGAGATTGAGAAGACTCTTCGCTTCTTCAATACTCTCTTTCCTCGCATCTAGAGCTGTTTTTTTGCTTTATTTTCTTTGCATGTTACTATTTGTTTTAATGTCTTTCCAATATTTTTTGGCAAATACTTTTAAGATACTGAGCTGAGTGTTTTCTATTCTTATTTATCCAATGAAAATAAGTAATATGTGCTTGTTCCTAAGAATATTAGATTATCCATGTATTAATCAGTCTAAATTTTCATTGTAAGCAGTGTAGTGACTTGTTGTACTTCTACGCTTCTGGTGGTGCTTATTGCTTCATTTAAGTATTGTTTGATTCATAACTTCAATTATTTCTTTTTCCTTCTGGGCAGATACAACATCCAAGGTCTCATTTGAATAGGTTTGACATGGTGATTACACCTCATCATGATTATTATGCTCTGACTCCAGAAGGTCAGAAGCAGGTTCCTAAGTTTCTTAGAAGCTGGATAACTCCACGTGAGCCTCCAGATAGTCATGTGGTACGTGTTGTGTGCGGCATATGATGTGACTGCTATTAGATTTTACTGCTCTGGAGAAAATGAGATTTTACTCTGATGTTAGCTACTGTCTATTGCTGAGGATTGTATATGTGATAATGTACATTAGGTTCTGACATTGGGAGCCTTACATCGAATAGATTTTGCTTCACTTCGCAGTGCTGCCATTACATGGCAAGATGTGTTTGCTCATGTTCCAAGGCCATTGCTCGTGGTCAACATTGGAGGACCAGCAAGTAATTTCTATTATACTTGTCCTAGTCATATGTGGTTATTCCATGCAGTTTTCCTGTGGTTATATTCCAATATCTTCCTAAAATGCTGGATTGCATCATATTTGTAATGTTTGTGAAAAAGGGCTACAAGTATACCTCGAGGAAGAATGGAAAGTTTTTAGGATCAATTCAAGGTGTGGGTCATAAATCTCCCATTAGAAATATGGGATTCTATGCAGGGTTTTATAAGGCTTTGGGCTCTCCAACTCACGATGTCTAGTTTTTGTTGTGTAGTTCACCCAAGGTTCTGATACAAAATCCTAGGAAATCAGAGGAATTTGCATAGGGAAGACAGAGTACATCACAAGAAACCTTATGGGGACTTAGGAGACAGTGGGCTCACATTGAAATATACATTTTACTGTACTGTATTAATTGTTTAAAAATGACTGAACGTTATGTAGAGTAACGGCCCTGGGTCAGAATTGCTGTACTCATTATTTTCTTTTAACAATAAACTTTCTCATGAATTTAATAATTAGAAATGTTCGTGATTATACGTGGGGGGAGGTGAAAAAAAGTTTGGAGTTGTTTTGAATTTCAGTGGCCAAAGACATACCTAATTTCAGCTCTATACAGAAAACTGTCCATATGGTGTCGATCTTGCCAAGCAGTTAGCAACATCTTTGCTCAGTGTTCTTGGTCGTTGTGGGAGTGTAAGAATTTCCTTTTCGGAGAGGACTCCACCAAAGGTATACCATGAAGTTTCTTATGCAGATATCATTTAGCAATGTTTTTATCTCTGACGCACCTTTTTGTTTCCTTTTTTTGTCTTTTAAACAGATATCCAATGTTATAGTGAAAGAACTTGGAAATAATCCAAAAGTTTCTGTTTGGGATGGGCAAGGTAAATATTTATTCAGGTATAGATTGCTGTATCATATTCTTTTAAAAATATTTAAGAGATAAAATGTGGTTAAGCCCTTTCGCTAGCACAATTTTCAGAACCAAACCCGCATATGGGGCTTCTGGCTTGGGCGGATGCATTTGTTGTCACTGCAGATTCCGTTAGCATGATAAGTGAAGCTTGTAGCACTGGGTATGTCTGTTAAAAGTATCTCTATGATAGATTTTCCCTACTTTGGCCTCCAAATGAGTTTACTGAAATTTTAGTTTTTATACAGTTCACTGGTGTCTATCGGTAGTTTATCCCCAGAGACTTTGATGTTGTTATTGTTGTAGATTGATACATGTATTTTCATTTCTGCTATTTGTTTTTAAGAAATCAGTTTTGTTTCTCCCACAGGAAGCCTGTGTATGTTATGGGAGCTGAGCGTTGCAAATGGAAATTCACAGAATTCCATAAATCATTGAGAGAACGAGGGGTTGTTAGGCCTTTTACAGGGTCCGAGGATGTAAGTTGGAGTTCTACTTATTCATCAAGTACATAAATTAAAATTAAATGTGGAAGGACATTTGTCTTAGAATTATACATAATGTTTTATCAAGTATCCATGTTTTAATCGGTATATTTTTTCTTAAATTTTCAGATATCAGAAAATTGGAGTTATCCTCCCCTTGATGACACTCCTGAAGCAGCTAAACGGGTTCATGAAGCGCTCGCTGCCCGAGGATGGAAACTGAAGATATAGAACACAATTCTTAGTTCATATAATACTCGATTTTTTTTCCTTAAAGGCGGTAACCATTTGTTGTTTGGAAGATAGTTTCCAAAATATCAAGGTTCTCTGATAGCACGAATAGAAAATACAATTTTGGTGTTCGTCATTCTTTCCACCACAGCAATTTTCAAGGATGTAATGTAATATAAGGTTGTTTTCAAGGATCGCAGCTTGTAAACTGGGAGGAAACTTTGACTCTTTTATGGCGATCGACACATTTTAATTAATGAGGTGAATAAAAATTTTGTTTGTGCTGTTAACAATTACTCTTATTCTTCTATATGTTATCTGCTCCTTGTGATCCTTTTAGCTTCGAGAGGTGGGTTTACTGACTAAATATGGTACAATTTAATGAACTGAGATTTTTCTTTTGAATAAATGTAATGCTAAAACTTATGTTGTCTTTCAAACGAAAAATTTATAAATTTCTGATAATTATAAGAATGATCTATAATGCTTTTAACTATTATGCCTAGATGCAAAGTATAACTAACGACTCAATAGTTTTATGTATGGCCAAAAAACAAGATTCAAATTGCGAGTCAAACCACTCCTTTTAATAATTGCTTGGTTTTATGTTTTTTTTTTTGGCTTAAATCCTTCCTTGCAATTGTTTTCGTTTGTATTGCACTACTTGTCATCACCTTGTCATCACCTGAACAAATTTGAGATATATGATATACAAATGAATAAATAAATAAATCTTGAGTATGTTTCTTTATTGGTCTTAGCATTCGTTAGTTTGGTTGGCGGTTGTCACCTTCGTGGTAGGAACATTACAGAATCAAGGAAAAATGCTTTTGGTACGATGTGGAGCAAGTAAGTTCTGAACAACTCCTTCATTACGCCTTACAGAATTAGACTTGAGAAAGCAACATAGACTATCTTCACTAACCAACTCCGTTAATTGAATGTCTCAACTTTCTCTATGCGTCTTCTATATATACACAAGTAACAGCTTCCACAATACATACCACAAAGAAAAACTTTCTCCTTCTCCAGACCTTTCAAAAGAGTACCTTCCATATCCTATTCTGATGGACTCAAAGAAAGAGGGTGTGGCATCTGCACCTACCAGCCCAGAATCCAGGAGGACAAGGAGCAATGGCAAAGGGAAAAACATTGCTGAGGCTGCTCCACCTTCTGTAGCTGTAGTTTCCACAAAAGCTACCCCACTCCCAAGGGGGGGATGGAGAAAGGGCGTCGCAATCCTAGATTTCATCCTTAGGCTCGGAGCCATTGCTTCTGCTATAGGTGCTGCTGCCGTCATGGGGAACAACGAACAGATGCTTCCATTCTTCACCCAGTTCTTTCAGTTTCATGTTCAATGGGATGATTTTCCAATGTTTCAGTAAGTTTATGTTCCATAATAAAGATGGGGTCCAATTTCGGATTTCACCAAACATTTTATCGTCATTAGAGCTAATGCAAATGCTATGTCACTATATGCATACATACTCCCTTTCTAGCACACAAATATACACACATAAATGAGCTCACAAATAGTTACACTGATTAGATGCAAATACCATCCTTTTATTTTGGTCACGCAGATTTTTTGTATTTGGAAATGGAGCAGCAGTTGTATTCCTCATCCTCTCACTGCCATTTTCAATTGTCTGCATTGTTCGGCCTTTTGCAGTGGGGCCAAGGCTTCTACTAGTGATCATAGACATAGTAAGTAGAGATAATGCATTGACCAATATGTTTTTTCTAACAATCACCTCACTCAATAATACTTACTAGAAAAAGATTTGACTACACCATTGCAGTTAAGTATGGCTTTGGTCATGGCAGCTGCTTCAGCTGCTGCAGCTGTTGTGTACTTAGCGCACAATGGGAGCCAAGATGCCAATTGGATCGCCATTTGTCAGCAGTACGGTGACTTCTGTGAGGTTACCAGTGAAGCTGTGGTGGCTTCTTTCGTTGCAGCGGTTTTCTTAATGTGCTTGATTGTGGTGTCCGCTGTGGCTCTCAAAAGGGGTTGAAAAGAGAGATTGGATGGTAATGGTGGTGCTCCATAGAAGTTTCCCTTATAAAATTATTGTAAAGTTGCAAGAGTTTGAGGTGTAAGTGATGTGTGTGTTACATTAAAATGAAAAATCATGTTCAACTTTGTCGTTCCAAAAACTTCTGCAATGCAAATCCGAGGCTGGAAAAGTCTTAGTGACATGCTTTGTGTCAGAAGCAGAGTAAAGACATATTCGATGAAAGTTGATTAAAAGTCATTAATAGAACAAACAAAAAGTAGTATTAGTTATGTAAATTTTGATGAAAGCATGAAGATTACGTTGTGGGAAATAAACATTTAAAAAGACGAAGACTACTTACATTGGTATTGATTGAAAGTTTTCAAAAGAAAAACAAGTAATAACACGAGATGTACCAACATGTTGAAACTTGAGAAGGAAAATATGTGGATTGAAGATTATAAACACACAAGTTACCGAGTGAGAAGTGTCAAAGTTGCATATTGTATTAAAATTAAAGTGAAATAAAGGAAGTATAAGCATAAGTATATAAGGAATTCATTCACTCAAGTGGTAGCTCAACACCTACAATTAAATTTCATGTGAAATGCAGAGAAAAAATGGCAGGTCGGTGTTGCAAAGTCGTGATCATATTCCTTAGCGAAAAGTATATGTATAGTTTAATAAAAAGAATCAGAAGATTGATATTCTGAAAAGTTAATTTCTCTCATCAAATAGAGAAAATATTAATTTTAAAAGTAGTTAGTTTATTATAAAAAAAAGTTATAATTAATAAGCATTTTAAGAATATTCACAAAGCTTCATATATTTGATCACACATTTTTATTTATTTTAAAAAATTTAATTCTGTTATATTTTTATCGCATCTTTGTACTATTGTAGTATAAATACATAATTAAATACCTTCAAAAATATTTATATATTGCAAATTTCCAGTATAGTGTTTAAACCGTTTTAAATTGAATTATTCTAGATTTTAGTTTTTATATATAACGAAGTGAATGATGATTTAAAAATAAAAACTGACATAATTATAAAATAATTATATCACAGGATTTTTTTTTTTCCTGAAATTTATATAAGACTATAAAATTTACGCGTATGGATTAGTTAGAAGGTTTATTTTGTCATTTAGCAAGGATTTTCTTTGGGAAGAAGCTGAGTCTGATCGACTCAACCTCAACCTTCTTCTCCTGCATTGTGTTGTGCTCTCTCTAAGGTTTCAGAATCGCAGAGACCCTAACCTCAAATTTCTAGGGTTTGGTACGACACAACCACCCAAAATGTCTCAGAATGGGAAACTGATGCCGAATCTAGACCAGCACAGCACCAAGCTTCTCAATCTCACTGTTCTCCAACGAATCGACCCCTTCGTCGAAGAAATTCTCATCACCGCAGCGCATGTCACCTTCTACGAGTTCAACATCGACCTCAGCCAATGGGTTCGTTCGCTCTCTCTAACCTTTTCCCCTTCGTTTTTACTTTTTCATTCCATTCTCATCGCTCTGATTGCTTTGCAGAGTCGCAAGGACGTTGAAGGATCTCTCTTCGTTGTCAAGAGGTTCGTTTACTTTTCCCCCTTTTATATCTCGCGATTCATTGCTTCAACGATACACGTGTTTTGATTCGAGGTTTATCTCGTGTTTATGGCTTTTTCTTTTTTAAATTTCAGGAATACGCAACCTCGATTTCAGTTTATTGTGATGAACCGTCGCAATACTGGTTAGTGACTCAATCTGCTTTTGCTTGTTGCCGTTTTGTTTAAAAAATGGGAAAACAAATGGTGTTTGTTGGAGGCTGGCGTATTGTCCAATTGATCTTCGTTGATAACATGAATCTGTGACACTTGATAATGCGTTTTTGGGTTTGGTTCCGGAAATTTATGTTTTAACATAAGTGCATCTTATTTTATTCTTCTATATTTTATCGGGGCAATATAATAATATGGTTATGGTAAGTGGGTGTGCTTTTAACCTTAAAATTATAATTGGGGCTGGGGTATTGGCTATCGACAGACATTGCGCACAGCAACTTGTACTCAATCTTGTGAATATTACGAATTAGTAATTGTGTAAACTGTAAATGTCTTCTAACAAGGATAGAAAAAATATGCTATAGATAATGTGTTGACTGTTGATACTAGACTTTGTGCTAGAGAACAGCCTAATGTCATTGCATGTAACTTGCATTTCGCCCTTTTCCATGATGGCATAAGCAGAGAATTTAGTGGAGAATCTCTTGGGGGATTTCGAGTATGAAGTTCAGGTGCCATATCTTCTCTATAGAAACGCTGCTCAAGAAGTGAATGGTATCTGGTTCTATAATCCACGTGAATGTGAAGAGGTTGCTAATCTTTTTAGCAGGTATTGCTCTTATTAATTATGAAATTACTATGTTCTCCTGTGATTTTTTTCATAATGCTAAACTGTCAAATTTTGTCGTGTTTAGTGGTTGTGATTAATTAATGGAGTATTTTTGCATGTTTGGATTGCTTTATTTTGTGATAAAAAAACATAATATTTATGAGAGTTTTTGAAAGAGAAAAAGATAATTATTCTTCCCAATAGATTAAGCAAATTCCTCATACTTGTGTATTGCTTCAAAACTTGATGGAATGTAAAGTTTAGGGTGATTTGGGAGAATATTTGTAATAGATAAGCCGTAATTTTCCTGTCATTTTTTGAAAGTCAAACACTGATGTACATGTTAAAGAGGAGAAAAAAAGAACATATTGGGCTGAAACTTATGACACTGATGTACCTGTCTAAACTACACAGCGGAGTCCATTTTATATAAAACTTATTGTAATTAATGCAACTAATTATAGGAGATTTTTTTGATATATACATGATATGATATGCCAATAGCTCAGATTCTAAGAAATTTGATGCTAATGAGATATCCCTATACTTATAAAGATCCTAATTAAATGAGGGAACTAATTATAAAATTTAAAAGAAGAATAAAGCCTAAGAAATCATCTAGGATACTCTAAAATATTCTAAGGCAGGTAATATCATAGATATTTCTCATATTTGTAGGGGTACCTATTAGCTATAGTCAACTCTCCCCCATGCCAGTTCCTAATGGATGATTAATTCAACGCAGGGGTTCCTAACCAAAATATGATGTTTTGTATGACAGTCAAATTCAATTTTTCTTACATCCGTTGAATCCTTGAAAGAATCCTGAAATTAGTTAATGATATACGGCAGATAACATATAAGCTATGTGCAACAATTAGCTTTAGTTCTGTTTGCTTCCTTGTCATTTCTTTTGCACATTATCATGAATTTTAGGTATACTTGACTATATATAGTCTGTTGACATTTTCCTATGTACTTAGACTTTTAAAATATGATGTCACTTGCTAAAAATAGGAAAACATTGATTAAATAATACTGATACTGTATTATGTAGATGATTTTCATCATAAAAACTGCAAGAAAATGTTCAAAATATTGGACATATACAAAGAACGGGAAAACAAAGATTTAACTAGCAGCTCCATCCAATGGCTTTAGTTGTTGATGTTTAGCATAGAGACCCGGATTTGTTGGAATTTGTAAATAAACCATGTATCTATACGATTCATATATTTGCCTAATTTTCAGGATCCTTAATGCATATGCCAAGGTTCCACCAAAGTCAAAGGTTTCTTCTACAAAGAGGTAATAATATGCTCCTAACTGGTTAAGTGACTCTGTGCCTGCATCTGCCTGCTCCCTTATGATATTAATTTTTTTTAAGTTGTAGTTTATTTATCTTTTTTGAAAATGTATTCATATTCACGCTCCTTTCGAATTCCATGGATTTGAAGTGATCTTGATTTATATGTTTTATCTCGAGCATGCTGTTGCATGGCAGTAATTTGGAAAGAACGGTGGTAAGGAAGCACACATGCCTGTAATAGATGAAGCATAAGAGATAGGGACAAGGAAGAGCATGTGACATAAATTCATTCAGTAGCACATACGATGAACATACTTGTAGTGTACATGTTGATAAATAATGACTATGCAACTTACACCTAGTAACGTTATCATATAATTATACTATTATTTTGGTTGGGAAAGGCATTAAATACCTCTATTTTCCCATTTTTTATAAAATTGTATACATTGCTATTGCACAGGATTATGTTTTTGCCTTTATTCTGGTGCACTACCCATGCCTGTTTCAAGGGCATTTGCATTGTTCCTGCCTTTGATGTAGAAATACTGGGCAGCATTGTTGCTTGTTTAGTTTTGTTCTTTTTTTTTTTATATATATATGCTTTGGAGAAAAATTTTACCTTCATTGTACTGTAGTCATTTTCTCTCTGGGAAAAGGGCATTTTTATTGTGTGACCAATAGGTGATTATTATCTTGTTGATAGATTTAGCTAGCACTCCTTGGACATTACTCATTAGCCATTTATTTTTGCGCGCATTATACTTTGAATCTTAGTAAATGAGGTTCTGCTTATACTTGTTGCAGTGAGTTTGAGGAGCTTGAAGCAGTACCAACTATGGCAGTTATGGATGGTCCTCTTGAGCCACCATCTTCTACTACTTCCAATGCGGTTGATGTTCCTGATGATCCATCCTTTGTAAATTTCTTCAGTGTATGTACCACTGTTAGTGATGTTATTTGCTTCTAATACATGTTATTCTGATATGTCAATCCCTTCATTTATTTCTAAACTTTCTTGACAAATAAATGTGATGACATTCGTTCAGTGGAGGTAGATAATTGCATGTGCTTAGCATGATTTGGTCCTTTGGTTACTGGTACCTGTGTGCTTCTTTTTAATCATTTAATATACTGATATATAGCAGTTTCAACTATATCTTAACAGTCTTTTCTTGCTAATTTCTGTTGAAGAACAAAGGAAATGAATTTAAATTTCCATTCACATAAAACTATAAAAGTTTGGCTTATTCCATCTTTAGTTATGATTCTTCTTTCACTACGTGGTTCAAGTTTAGTATCTCTGGTATTATAAGATATACAGTTTTACATTTATCTTTTGAAAAGCGGCTCAATTGACAAAAAGGAAGAGTATCCCTGCAAACTAACTATGAATTCCCGAGCAATTCTCAACTGTTCAGTGTTTTCTTTGCTACACTATTATAGACAATTAGAACAGCATATAGCTTTCAAATTTTCTTCCTATTCCTTGCTGAATTGTGACTTTGGTGCTTCACTCATGATTATTTACTTATTCAAATTGACATTGCAAAGATTGTTTGATACGATAAGTTCAATATTTGTAAATGAGTTCTGATGATGAGAATGGTTTTTCCTTACACTTTATTATTGCAGGCAGCCATGGCTATTGGGAATACTTCAAATGTTCCAATTACTGGCCAACCTTACCAGTCCTCTGCTACACTTTCTTCATCTTCAGTGCAAACTCATGCTGCTACACCCACTGTGCCAACCTTACAGATACCCCCGCTTGCAGCATCTACTCCCCCAATACCCCATCATGATGCTCCTGAATCCGTTGGCAGTAACCGAACCACAAAACTTGTGAAGCCTTCTTTTTTCGCCCCTCCCCCTTCTTCAGCAATGATGATACCCCCAGCATCTTCATCCACACCTACTGCCCCTCCACTTCATCCTGCTGTTAATGTACAACGTCCATATGGTGCTCCACTGCTACAGCCATTTCCACCACCAAATCCACCACCATCACTTGCTCCTGCTCCCTCGCCAACCTACACTCCAGTTATTTCTAGAGAAAAGGTTCGAGATGCTCTTCTGGTGCTTGTTCAGGTTAGTCTACTTGCTTGGTGCTTGTGTTATATTCTGTGTAGGGAATACAGTGATCCAGTCATTCTATTTCCTATCAACGCAAATATTATTATTGTACTAATTTTTTATTTTGTTTTTTGGCTGTGGTAGGACAATCAATTCATTGATATGGTTTATAGAGCGCTGCTGAATGCTCATCAATCATGACTTTCAAGAGGTTTTAAATTAGCATCTCACTGGATGAATTGTTTTTTGGGCTGAATTATATTTGCTATAATTTTTAGGCCAGGCTATATTATGTCCTGAACTTTGAAATGTTTCAGTCATTTTCAATTTGTAAAATTGGTTGTGCTTTGTGGTTACCATTTTGATCTAGCTAGTTTCCTATATGTCACAGTTTTTTAGAGAAGACATTGCAATTTAACTGCCATATCAATTGTAGTGGCGTGACGTGACAGGAAATGGTGGGGTCCAGATGAATGGGTAGCAATTCAGAACTGATTTCACAAATTATGTTCATAGACTGAAACAAATCACCAAATTGTGTAGGGGGTGCAAAGGTTATTATTGAGCCTTGTTTATTGTGTATTTTATTAAATTGTTATATCGAAAAGACTTTGTATAGCAAGCACCATTGGTCAGTGTTTCAAAGAAAATGGACTGCTGCATAATGCAAGTATATATATAATCAGCCCAATCTTTTTGATGGATTACGAGTAGCTGAGAATCATTCTTCTGATGACAAATCAGCTCCTGTTTCCTCACCGTATTGTAACATTTTTAGGTCAATCAACCATCCAGTAGTGGTGGACTCACTTCAAAATGAATACTCACTTCATCACCTCGTGTAGGTAGAAAACGTCTGACTGATACTGGAAATAAATTCGAGCTTAAGCATGTTTTTCAAATACAGTGCACGGAGCACAAATTCGCATTTGAAATTCGATTACGTACGTAGGACCATATGGTGCGACACATATAATTTTTAAGACTTAATGAAGGACACATTACTTCTCACATTTTCATATAAATTTTGAGAAAAAAAAACTTTTTTTTGAAGTGTTTTAAAATTTATTCATATTTTTCATACTAAGGAAGACTTTCTTTTTGGGAATATTCGAGGAACAGTTTAACTAGATGGCTTGTCTGTACGTTGATATACAGGAGCTGAAGGTACAAGCAACTGCATTGAGAAATCCTTGGAATTAATATTTAAAAACTTTTATATTCATAAGCCAGCTCAAATCCAGATTCGGGTGGGGTCACTGAGCACGAAGCTTATTGATCATTACTTAAGTAAACCTTAAGTTGAGTTATATATAAAGTTAATACATTACCCAAACTGTGTATTGATAGATTAAGAAAACAACATGCATTTGAGTTTTAACTGTTGTCTTGACAATATGGCACTGATTTGAAAGTGGCATAAGTAAGGATTAAGTTGGTTTTATAATGACAGACAAAAAGATTGAATGATTAGAAGCAGTTGTGGTTGGCCCAGTTATCAAACAGTATCCACTTCAAGCCACTCCAATACCCAATATTTCCCTCTTCAGCCACAATGACAAAGTAACTTTGAGAGCAATAATTACTCAGATTACATAAGAAAACGAATGTGGAAGAGTCTTGTAAGAGCAGAAGCCTGAAAAGGGTAACCATAACATCAAACTGTTCAACCTCCTTCATCATTCCTTTGCTCAGTTCTTCATCAATGCAAAACAAAAATAACTTTTTTGCAGATTACTGTGCTTTCGACTCAGTTTCACTTGCAACTTATGAAACCAACATTCACTGGACAAATTCCTTCGATAAGATAAATTAATATCGGTAAATCGCTTTGTTTTATTTCTATTATTATATTTTTATTTCACCTTTATATCATAATACTTCTGCTTTGGAATGGTTTCAATTTATTGCTAGATTCCTAAAAGAATTGTTACATTAAAATTAAAGAATAATATAGGTTTTTGTTTAACTCTTTAAGTTTTCAAGCTATTTTTTATTTATGTATATGTTTATTCAATGTAAATATATTTGAATTGAAATAAAAAAAATGCTTTACAACTGGCATATTATTGAAGAAATTAATAATGTTATATGTGATTATTTTGTATGATTTTTAGTAATAAGACTATTAAATAAAAAAGATGATGATATAAAAATAACAATATAAAACCTTGTTTTCGCATTTTTTAATAAAAAAAGTGAAAACGAGGTTAAAATATTGATTTAAAAAATTAAGATTTAATAAAAAATATTTAAATATTATTTGACACACATGTTATGTTTACTAAACCTTTTTAAAAAAAGTTTCAAGATACTTCACTTTCCGCAACTTTTTTCATAATATATATATATATATATATATATATATATATATATATATATATATATATATTGTGTGATATATATATATTTTATATAATATATATATTTTTTTTTTTTTATAATATATAATATTTTTTTTTTATAAAATATATTATATTATA
>Ga0099825_1004140_pt1:0-17500 | contig 19096 bp, 4 predicted proteins | sample SiratroredBW_FD_76838 | JGI IMG/M metagenome (GOLD analysis project Ga0099825, IMG submission 76838) | Root nodule microbial communities of legume samples collected from California, USA - Siratro red BW | ecosystem: Host-associated > Plants > Roots > Nodule | place: USA: California... | reverse complement strand
GTTGTTATAGTTGTTGTTGTTATTGTTATGATCATTGTAATTGTTGTTGTTATTGTTGATGTGGTTGTTATTGTTGTTGTTGTCATTGTGATAATTGTTTTCATCCTTATTGTTCTTGTTGTTATTATTATAGTTGTTTTTGTTGTCATTAATTCATAATACAAATTTATATTTTAGATATACATTTCAAAATAAAATAAATATTATAAAATATATTCTGGTAGAATCCAAAATATTCTTTTTCAAAATGTATATTAAGGGTAACAATTTGTGTGGCATTGAGGAACAACAATCTTACATCAATCTGAAGCATTATAATAGTTAATGCAACGAAAATAAACTTGCAAGAATCTATTAAAAGCAACACAATGATGACAAATCACTAAAATTACAAATAAAGATATCAAGATTTTAATATGAAAAATCCTCATAAGAGTAAAAACCGTAGGTTGTCTAAAAAAAATAATTTCATTAAGATCAAAAAAAAAAAATATATAAGTCTCAATAAAGTAAACAAAATGTGTTAATACATAGCCAAATAATCAAATAATAAAACTTATAAATAGAGAATAAAAAAAAATGAAAAGAATCCAAATATTAGGTACTGAGCAAACTAACCTCATATTAACTATCCAACCGTTAAGAAGGAAGAACTAAGTATTCTAGCCATTTGTCAAATTTTCAATTCAATTTAACAGTGAATAAATTTGCTATAGCGATTTTAATATTACCGCTATGTGAAAAATTAAGAATGACTTTTTTTCTTCTTCTAAAAATACTGGTCTTGTAGGTAATTCAAGACCTTTCTTTTTAAACTCCCAATCACTTTACACCCCTCTCCACTTAATTAAATGAGATATGAAGTAAACTTATCAATTTGACCCTTTCTCCATGTAGAAAGGAAGTTCAATACCCAATCCTCTAATGTGTTTGCCACTTCGCAGGTGGAGCAATGCACTCATGCAAACCTTGGTACATATACAATGGCTACAAAGCTAGGCGAGGACCCTTCCTCATTTTCAATTAAAATTATTATTTTTTATCTCATTCCTTATTTAAGAAAATATCTCATGATGCTACCCCTGATGTTCTAAGACTTGTACTAAACTGTGAGGCCGATTGGTTTTGAGTTGAGGAGAAACAGGGGATAGGAAGAAGATGGAGTGGTGAAGATAAGGGTAAACTAGACATTTCACCACCTCCATTGAGGTGCAGCTTTAAACCATGAGGGTGCATGATGCAATAGCCTTTTTATTGGTTCATCTCTTTTAAAAACCATGGTAACGCCAAGCCTCTCAAATTCATTTCCAAACTGTATCCGTTCTCTTACATGAATAGGATTCGTATGTTATTAGGTAACTTAGTTTTGGACTCTGCAATACTGGACCAAAAGTAATGATTTCTCAACGAGAAATGTTCGTCAAAATTATTAAAAATTATATTTTTTTAATTCCCGCTTTTTATTTATTAAATATCATTTATTATTTATAATTTTAAATAAATTTTAACAATAATAAAAAACATAATAAGAAAAACATGTTAAATAAAAATACCAGTAACACTCTAATACACTTTGTTTATTAGTTAAAATTTATTAAAAACTATAAAATCATGAGTGATTCTCACGCGTGATATTAATTAAACTGAATTTTATGATTTGGAATAAAATTCAGTTAATATTAAAAGTGTATAATAAAAGGTAAGTTACTCACATTTCTCATTAGAAATTGTTACTAGCTCTAATTTTTAATTAGCAAAGCGAGGGTGAAGAAAGTTTAGCAGCAAGTGACAGAGGTATTTACTGTGGGTAGCCATGTATGTTTAACTATTCTCAACGTACAAAAAAGAATAACTAAAAGAACAGATTCACAATATGTTATTTAACAAAGATTTGATCCATAAATATTTGTGTTTCTCATGACATATGAACAATGATGAAAACGCCTATGGGTGGACTGTATATATGTGACACTCATGCAATAGTACTCTACTCGCTGGAATTTGCTAGCCCAACCATTTTGAGCATATTGCGATCTTCCTTGAACCTCTCGAGAACAGTGCCTTTGACAGCATCATGTTTGTCTTGTGTTGCAACTTGAGTCACTCCCCAGCATTCTATTACTTCTGGCAATATACGATTAGTCTTAGAGAGACAAGGGCTACCAAACGTGGTACACGAAAATGTATGTCCCTGATCAAAGTTTGCTGATAGAAACAAACCAAAGTGATTGACCCGTCCCCCAAAACCAATGCCATTTGGAATGTCCTCTGAACTGAAGTTGATAGCACACTACAACACAATGCCATTTTCAAGAGTTAAATAAGAATATAAAAGGTCTTCAAAGTAAATTAGAAATTAGCTATCTAACTCAACTGAATAAAATCCAATGCAAAGTGTAGAGTGTGATCACTGTTCTGCCTGTGAAATGAATGGAATCTGTTCAAGCCTTTTACCAATCTTAATTTTACAGTTGATAAGTGAAACTCTTATAACAGTGTTATACAATTTTGCTCGTAAAACCTGGCTAACCACAGAGCTACCTTTCTGCTATAACACGTAAAAATTCGATCATGCTAACCTCCAACATACAAAAAAGTGGTTGAAAATTATAGGAAGCCCGAAACTCTCTATAAGGGCACCTTGCAGCTCTCGTTTTGCAAATTATTACTGTTCTAAGGTGAAATGATTTTAACAGAACTAGTCTTTCCAATATACTATCTACTACAGTGTGAAAGTCATGTACAATGTAGGACTTATTTCCCTTGTTCAAATTGTAGCACCAATGTTATTTAGAGTTTTATTAGATAATTTTCTAAACAAGTTATTATAGAAGAAGAAAACAAGAAGGTAAAATGAAATAAAAATTTCATAAGTTCAGCATAAATTATAATGCTTTTGGAGGAGTTAGATGAATGAACTCTCATAAAAATTCGACCGCATAAGTTGGTTTTAACTTATAAAATAAGTTTTTTTTTTTTTTACCTTCTTATTTTCTTTTCTTTTTAATATTTATTGAAAATTTTAACCATAAACAGAACCTTAATCAACTTTGTAAAAAAGACAGAGTTTAATAATGACAGTTCAACATATAAAAGGGGACGTTAAGACTAGCATTTTAGAATCTTGAATTGAAGTAGACAATAGTTACCCATTGTAGATTATTGTTTGCTCCAGTCGGTCTGAATATAGACGCCACTGGATTTAGTTGAAAAAGGTAACATTTCATGTCTCCATAAAAATCAGAATGTCGCTCCCATGGTTGAGAAGCATACCCTCCATATATATAACCCTCTTTGTCCTTAATAATTAACACAGTTGGGCCTGCATGCTTTCTGCAGTTAAAATTAAAAGTCAAATATGGATTTCAAATTTCCAATCCTACATAGTATTAGTTAGAGTAGCACAGAAACTGAAATGAATTTAACTGGAATTTTTAGCAGTAACAACCTCAGAAAACAAAAGAAGTCACTAAATTGACAAGCTATGCCTCTTTCTATTCAACCTTTTCGTAATAATAACAATTTAGTCTCAAGTTACTTCCACAAGCCTTTAACTTTGTATTGTAATAACAAAGCTCCCAACAAATATCAAAACCTATGCATAACTGTTGGCTTGTAAATCTAACAATAAGCCAAGTATAGTCCATTGGTAGTACCAAATGTTAGCAGTATTTTAGATATCTCAAATGAACACTTTTTTAGGAATATACTGCATTGAAAGCACTAAACGAACTAGCAGTATAATTGGCACACAAATCCTGCCACACTTCATAGGGTACTCAATATTTAAATATACTGGAGATGTAAAAAGAATGTGTCCACCCTGCAATCATCTTGTGTTCTGTTTCTTCTAGATCCACCCCCCTTGATTAATTAAAAGGTCAAGCCATTCACAATCCCCTCTGGCAAATTTCCACAATTTTGTTTTACGTGCAAAGTTGCTAGAAATCTACTAAACAGTAGGATGCTTCAAAGGCAAAAACGATATACTTACGAAATGTTGCCCAAGAATGTATTAAAACTAAGACCATTGACAGAACTATGATACAAAAGATTCCAATCTTCCAAGTCATGCTGAGAAAGTGCGCCTCCAATATGCCAAGCATATTCCTTTCTTAAAAGTAGAATGTTAGAATCAATAGCTGTTGAAGTTAATAGTTTAGGAATCTGAGAACCAGGCCGTCCTAGAAAAAAGAAAAGCATTGGAATAAGAAGTTATGCTAATCATATATGCAGAACTTTTCTCAAAACTAATTCAGTAGCATTTGATCTTAGAAAATGGTAAAGAAATGAATACAGTCAAAATGTGAAGCCAATAGTTTAAAGGAATTGCATGTGTCTGTGTAACAGTCTAACAGATACATTGGAGTTGTGCAAACAGTTAGAAAATAAAATTTACAATTTACATAATATGTTTTTGGAAACTGTGAGAACGTTTTCCAAGATTATATATCAGGCAAAGAATTGTTCTTGGGTCACCAGTATCAGTTTAGTCAAGTTTCTCAAGTGCGCTACACAGATCATCATCATTAGTTGCTATTTACATTTAATATTACTCTATAGTTAGTCTAGCAGAAGAAAAATCATTATTTTGATCAAAATGTTTTCGTTTTAGATAGGTCAAATAAATTGCAGTAAAAAAACAAAAAGGGTTGCTAATGAGAAGACTATCACAACTACAATTACAATAAAAACATCAACCAAGCCTTATCCCACCAAATGGGGTTTGTCAGATGAATCAATAAATACCAAAAACAATGGGAAACTACGATTTGTATGAAACATACAATGCAACCAATCTGCAGTTCATCTTCTCATAACTCCATGATAACGATCTTGTTATCTCATATTTCAGATATAATTGTAAGAAAATAAGTCAATAACAAAAATGTTGGAAATTACGTGCAGCAATACCTGAACCTGGTGGCAAAAGTAGGCTTGCAAGAAGCTTCTTCACAGATGGGAGATGAGTACACCAGTTTCTGAAATCTTCAAAAGACATAGTCTCCTCAGTGCCCCCTTCATTATGCATGGAGAATTTTGCAGCATTCAGAAATATGTTAACAATATCCTCATGTGAACTTGATCTATCCTGAGAATCTTTTATGCATAATATATCGTTAAAAATGGCGATCATAACAGTTTCCAAATCAGACCTGCATATCAATGAAGCATATACATGAATTTAAAAGGGGATAAACCCTATCCATAAACAAAAAATTCTAAAACTTTATTACCCTTTGTCCTTTGTAAGAAACACAAACAGAACATCAACCAGACTGACAACATAACTTCTAAAGAAATATCACTTCTAGAACTGAATCAGAAACCCAAAAAAAATAAAATAAAAAAAATCCAAGGAATGAAGAAACTCCGCAACCCAAAAAAAAGTATCTAGACAACAGGTCAACCGAACGAGAGATATCTATATATTAAGTGACTGACGTTCACTTATCCGCGAAGAAAAATACATGAATTCAAACTAGCAGATAGGTAAACTAGCTTCAATGCTCAATTGTTTTGAACTAAATGGAGGCTTGTGTATGATCAGACCCGAATCCTACCTCGATACAAAATTATCTCCGGATACATCTAATAAGCGAAAGATGAATTCTTCAATTTCATCTTTTGTCCCTTTCTCATAAGTAGCCTGCAACATTAAAAACCAACCCGACATATATTGGATACATGACACCACGATAAAAATGTCCTAATTTTGAGACAACACCTACAAAAAACGATGATGAAAATCAAGAACTTACTTTAGCAACAACGAGGTCCTCAAAGGTTAACCTTTGATCCTTGCGCTCTTGAGTAACTACATCAAACATCCTCTCGCCAAGAGGTCCACGAAGTCCAAAATATGACTACAACCCCCCAAAACAAATCGTTTATGGGTTTTAGGGATAATAACAAGTGGGTAATTGCAAAGACAATTAATCATTGGATTGCAAAAGGAACCTGAAAAACGGAGGGAGAGATGCATTTGCCGTTAGTCTGGGATTGAACTGCCAGATGATTGAACAGAGACCTCAAGTCTTCAAGTTCCTTTTGAGTAAAAGCTCTGCAAAGATTTTGGAGATCAATCTATGGAAATTATTTTGTGTAATTAAGTGAGGTGAAAGAAAAAGAGGAACCTGGTTGCTGAAACATATCGAGGATCATTGATGGAAGGTGATTGAGCGTTGCCCATTGCTTGCTTTGCCTCCAAAATTGTTGTGATTTCAGTCCAAAACTCGTGGGTTCTGCAAAGTTTCCTTTCACGCTATTTCTCTCTACCAATCCCCGTCATCAAGTTTCTAGATTTCTGAGAATAATAAACTGTTGTGTACGTAATTTTCCATTATTGGTATTGCTATGTTACTCTGTATAAAGTGACAGAAGAGGACATTTTTATTCAAAGTTTAATACTTTAACAATTTGTAATTTGTAATGTTAACTCATTATAAATAATGAGTTTTGAGATGATTATTGTATAAATAAATAAATAAATACATTATACATAATAGATTTGTAAATAAAATGCAGACTAAAATTATTTATACTGTGAGTATACATACTATTTATTTAATATTTAATATTATTAATGTAATTTCAATAACAACATTCATTTACTCTTCTTTAATTATTATCATTTTAACATATATTTAATTATCGTCTTAAAGGAAATAGACAATATAAAAGCATATTGTATTCAATAAGTTTGTCATCTCATTTAATCGTTGATATAATTAAATTTAGCAAATGAAATTAATACCCGAATAAATGATAATTAGTTGCAATAAAATTAGGCTATATAAGATTTCACTTTGTTAAGCATTTTGGTTTTCTCATTAGTAGCAGCAATAAATAAGTTCGGGCTCATTTATTAAGTTTAGAAGATTATTTTCCGATACAACTTTTATTTAATATTTTTAAATTTTATTTTGTAACTTTTTAGGTTTTTAGATACAATTGTAAAACACAGTGATAAATATTTTTTCTTCAAAAGTAAATTTCAAATATGTAGATTAAGAAGGCTTTAATATAAAGTCACGTTGAATCCCGCAACTCCTTTCTTGTGTTTTGTATTATGTGACTTTATGTTTCTTAATGAATTTAAGTTGTTTATCAGTTATTTTTGTATTGTTTGAAATAAGACTAAAATAGAATAATGTAAATATGGCAAAGGAAAAGAAAAGAACCAAAGAGGGAAATCAATAAGGATAGAAACTTTATGAAATTATCATTTTGTAGAGACTAGAGTCTAAATTCATGGAATGTGTTTGTAGTTTTATATCTCTAAGTTTTAGACTATGATATATTTTAGGACTATTAGACTAGCTTTTTGATAAATTTTTACAGAGAAAAAAATAAGAATTTTTTAAATTTAAAATTAATTTATGTATAAATTAAAAATAAATAAGTTATATGAGAAATGCATAAATTAATTTTAATTTATAAAAAAAATTAACTTTTTTCTTAAAAAATTATGGGAAGTATGGTTTAATATATCTTTACTACAGAAAAACTTAATACAGTTATTTTTATAGTACATACACAATCTTAATAACATCACCAAATTAAAAATCGAGAGGCTGTTGTAGAAGGTATGATCCTCAAGGAGTTCATAGTGTGTTTGGTAATTCATTTGAGATGTAAATTTTCATATACTGAAGTTGTTTGGGTAACTCATGCTTAGAATTTTATTTATTTTTTATTGGAAAGAATATACTATAAGTCAATTCTAATAAGCAACAAATCAGAAAAAGTTATTCTGTTTTAAAATTATCAAACTGTTTTTTTAATCGTCTAACTATGAGATAAACAATTAGTAGTTTGTGATGCTCTTAATAAAATATAGATTTCATTTATTTGAGATTGTGATATAGCTTCTTCATAATACATTATGAAATTCTTAACTAATCTGCATGCACTTGCGTCAAAATTAATGCTTTGTAGTCATAATTACGGTTAGGTAATAATAATAATAATAATATATTAACTCTAAAGTGAATAAAATAGATTAAAATAAAAGATAGGAAATGGAGATTAAATTAAATGAATGAACCATTATGAAAAATAAATCACAATATTTTTGTTTAAAGAAAATAATATTATTACTTTTAATTTTTTTTTAGATATTTAAGTATAAGTTGAAAGGTTTTCCACTGAATAAAAATAAGAAAATTGTGCATATCAGGAAAAAAAAACACAAACACATTTTTTTCTGGATGATCTCTTATATTATGTGTTTGTGATTTATTGGTGTTAAATTTCGCTATTGTATATAGCATATTTTTAATATAAATGAAATTTAAAGAAAAGTTACTTTTATCTTTTAATCTATTCATAACGAGACAAAAAAAAAAACTTTGGTAGAGAGGGAAGAAAAGTAAAAAATTTACTAATGGGACTTCTATTTCTGACAAATATTGTCATCTACCTGCAATACTTTTGCTATAATATTAAGTGTATTGAATCAATTAATTAATGAAAGAGTAGAATAAGTTTTGATGGTGTAAGAATCATCAAGAAGAGACATCTAAACCAAACTTTTATTTACTTCCATTGAAAATCTTATCAGACTCATTTGAATGCATATAAAGTAAACAAGTTGATTTCACTTTTATCAACCCCCCATTTACTTGCATTTTGATCACAAATCAATAACTGTCATCAATGAGAACTTTCTTAACAATGTACAAAGTCTAGTAGACTTGAGATATTATATCATGACCAAAAGTTGTTAGTGAGCACTTCCAAATAAAAAATTGGATTCAAGACCCAATAAATGTTTATAACTAAGTCCAACCAATAAAATAAAATGCAGGCACGTTCATTTGCAAGGTCTATTTTTAAATTATTCTTCTATAAAAAAAATGTTGTGACAAACACCCCATAATAATGAGTAGCTTAATTTTCATTGACAGTTTTAAAAGACAGTAAAATAAAGGGGGTAATATATACATAGAAAAATAGAAAAGCTAAGCCCAATTGCATATGCATATTTGTGTGCATACATAAATACGTAGTGACATGATACACAACACAGTGGAGCAACATTAATTCAATGTACTAAAAAACTTGAAGCATCTTAAAATGTGAGTTAATGTCATAGGCGTAGGCTAAGTTGTCTATAATAATATCAGCAAGGTGGAGAATCTAATGTCACGTGAAAGGATGGATCTTGGAGTCTGTCAAAACAATTTTATGCTTACTGTTTTTAATGTGAGCATTGAAGGATTGGTCATTGAAAACTGCAACTTCAATTAAAGTTGAATGTCATCATGTAGCTTTTTGCTACAAAATTACAATTTCAAAGGTACTTGTAGATATATACTAAGAATTTGGAGGGAGATTTGAAAGTGGGGTGTCTTAATAGAGAGCAGAGGCATTTGTTTTTGATGAGAAGTTTCTGGTGAGTTTGGTTGGCACATGAAATGGATCTGTTAATGGCGTTTGAATGCTGCACTCTGTTCCGTAAGAGTAATCAAAGAAAAGTGGGAACAGATACCTTTTCTCTCTATGTCTGGCTCCATATTTAGAGGCTAATCTGTAGGTATGCAACTAAATGCTTCGCATGCATTTCAATGCGGGGTTGAGAATTCAATTCATATTTTCATCAATAGGGTATTAAAATTTATGGCTTGGATCTGCTTCGATTGTACTATACTATATCTGTGTAAATGCACCAATTTTGATTCCTTACGTTCCATTTGATGATTCCTTTTAATGAACACTAATTTTGTATTTGAGTTTTTCACAATCTCTGCTCCTTCTGGAGGCCTTGTTTGGTATGGGAGCTATGCAAATAAAGTCTTCTAGCAGTACGCAAAATTCTTCCTTCAAAGTTTCATCCACCAAATTGTTCACACTCATTATTATTATTATCATTATTTACTATGACCTATACTTACATAATCTTCTTATTTCTGACATAAACAAAGACTACCATATATGGTAAGTTCAATTTTAATTGTTCATCTACCAGCAACATAGAAATGGAAGTGATAAAGTAATGGCTAATTGAGTATGCAGAAATATTAGTTAGCAAAATCTAATTCAGACTACTGGGCTCTCCTATGTTTGGTTTTCATTGATGAAAGGTTTTGGTCTGATCATTTTATGGTTTATTTAGATTAGAGAAAAACGGAAACAAGAGATGAGGAAAAATTTTAAATTTTAAATTTAGGAGAAAAATTTATTTTCTTTTAGAATTTTCTTGAATCAAATAATATTTTCAAATTTAAAAAATATTTTTCTTCTAATATTGTTGCCCTTTTGTTTCAAAACTGAGTTTAAGTATGGAAAATAAATGAATAAACAACAGTAAACTATATATATTAAATTTGTTTGGTGGTGTTTTTTAATAAATAATGGTATAATGACTACCTTAAAATTTAAGTCTGACATGAGTATTTGTCTAAGTATTTATTCCTGTGATCTAAATATCTGTATTAATTAACAGAAATAGTTAATATAATTTTAGTTCAGTAATTATATTTAAACAAAAATTAAAGTATTATTCATTGAAATTTGAAATTAAAAATAAAAACGTTCAAACAGAATAACAATTAGTTAGATAATATTTTTATAATGATATTATTAAATAGAATATAATAATTAAATTTTACTTATATTGAATTTTTTTTCCTTAAAACTCAATTCATAAAAAATATATTATATTTGAAGGAAAGAACACTGGTTGATACAAATAGTAGCAATTTGTGTTTTTTAACTAAAAGATTTATAAATAGATTATTGGTGATGTCACTTTAGGTACTTGAATAAATCATATTGAAACAAAATGAATGTTTTGCCAAATTTGCAAGGCATTCTTATTTTGACATTGATTTAAGGAATGTTGGGATAAATTTATCTATCTATTATAATATATAAAGATGATATATTTTTTACAAAAAAAAAATGTATGTATAATTTTCCTACTATTTTACCTTTGTTATAATATGATTATTGTAAGTGATTTTGCATTATAATAATTGATATGGTATATGCGGTAACTATTTTTTGAGTAATTATGTAGGTTTTTCTAACTGTGTAACAAAAAATGTGAACTCACATGTTCCACTTTTAAAATTAAAAAATAGTAAATTAAAATAATTTTAAAAGATAATATAAAAAAGGAAGTTAGATACAAGAGAAAGTAAATATATAATAAATTACTAAATTATAAACTCACTATTTTGACATATTCTGCTAGTGTATATGTGTGAAAATAATTTATCAGAAGAGTTGTGCCAGATACATTTGAGTTGTCAGAGTTCCAAAAACTTCTGATGCACAGTGCTGGACACATACATACCTAAGATTAAATGTGGGTAATAAAAGAGGTATTGTTATGAAAGTGAATACTGTGATACCATAGTCCAAGCCAGACTCATCATCAATCTTGTTTCTCTACTGCATTCAATAAGCCCTAAATTCTCCCTTAAAAGCTGCCACCCAATCTCCTTTATCCACAACACAACATTGGAAGTTCAATTAATTGTACCAACAACTTGCACAAATCAAATAATTTATTTGTTTTTTTTTAGGACTGTACATATGTTTTTAAGAAAAATATTGTTTGCACAAGTTACAAGATAAAATAATAATTATTTTTTATAATTGGATTTTAAAGAATTTCATCTATACTAACAAAAATGTTAATTTTTAATATAATAGTCTTATATTATATATTTTGCAATTATTTTACTATTTCAATATACATTTATATGTCATTGTTTTTTTATTTATATTATTATAATTAGTTCTAATATCTTTATACAAACTAATTTAAAAGTACAATTATAAAAGTAATATGTTATCTTGAAATTAAAAAATATACATAAAAAAAAGCAGGAGAGTATGTTTCATATAAATCTATTTGAATATTTAATGTTCCTTTGATTTTATAAAATATAAAATATTTTGGTTAAAAAATTTAAAAAACATGACAGAATATATGAGACGGAGAAGGTACGTGATTTTTTATTATTAGTATAAAGCTAGCTACGCATGCATGTGTTATATATTTATTTCACGTTCTTATGTTGGTACATATTTATGAGTGGTGCGAGAATTAGACACAAACTTGCAACAATGAATTAAGAAGTTGAATTAAAGCTTATAATATTAGTTTTAATAAAAGTAATCTTTGTCATAATTTATCTATCTTTCCACCGACGTAGTAATATTAGTACGAGACAATATTAAGATTTTAATAAATTATATCAATGATTTAAAAAAACCCTTAGCATTGATCAACAATCTGTCTACTATGTCAAAAACCAAATGGGATATTAAACTTGTGGAACCTCCTATATAATCACACTTCCCATTAGTTAAATTTTTAATTCAAAAGCAACTATGAAGTGCATTTGAACTACAAACATGGCAAGTTTAGGTGGTGGTCTGATTTTTAATATAAGGAGTTGAAATCTCCAAAACAATTATAGTAACTATATTATATATATCATATATCATACATTTACAATTGGTAAGTTATTGCATAATTAAATTTTATGTAAATAGAACTACAATTGCAACATATATATTATTTAATGAAGTTAAATAGCTACCAATTGCCAGGTTGCCACACATGTGATTAGTAAAGGATCATTAACTTTTTTGGTCTACCCTAATATACATATAAGCCACATAGGAGTTAACTTTTATCAATTTTAGATTTCTTAAGTTTATATTTTGATATATGACTGCTCATACACAACTATTATGCTAATCCATCCATCTTAACTCTAGTGAAAATAATATTAAAAATTAGATTTAAGTGAACTTCAATATGAAAAAATAGTTTATTTATAAGGGAGGAGGGATTATGGCTTAGACATGCATGGGAGTAGATTTCTTAAAGTATGGGAAATGTATATACGAAGCATGATACATTGATGATTGAGATGGAATGGTTAGGCAATCACTCTCTTAAACTTTAATTGTTCTTCTTTGGCTGAGGCACGACAGTTCAACTGCTATAAAGATTTTATCAAACAGCAGACAACCTTACTCTCCCTCTTAATTTCTATTTCTCTCATTGACTTCCCAATAGTAATAGTTATCCAGAGTGCCACATTTAGAAAACCAGCTAAACTATTTCTTCAACATTGCCTCCTCCGTGGACGTGCTGTTTCTTTAAATGTGACCCTAATTATTGTACACCAGCTTCCATTGGAGATCAACCTTTCATCTCATTCTTTCTCTTTCAGCTATCTGTTATTTTCCCCAGTATTTTCATAAGGTTAATCAAAGTTTTTTTTCAGATAAAGAAACTCTTACAAACACTATTGTCATACGTGGATACTATCGTACATCAATTCATACATAAAGTTGCCATAAGTAAAATAGAATCATCCAACGTACTAAGAAGAAATAACATCTCCGGAAGATCTTAATTACCACAATAAAACAAAAAGGGCCTATGATAACATGTGATGCAGTCTTCAACAATAGTTAGAAGGAGTCATCCACGTAGTCAAATCATAATTGCTTTGTATTATCAATACCATTATAAGACCATCAAGGCTCAATATACAGTACAGTCAGAGGAGTATTGATAAGAATATCAAGTTAATTGCATGTAAATAGGTTTAAGTGGAGCTAAAAATTTGAACGAATTTAAACCAATGAAAATTGATTTATATGGATTTTTTTTTTCAAAAATTTAATCCAAACTTAACTTGTGAACAATTTTAAGAGTAGTCGTTACCAACCATACATCAAAAAAGTATAAAAAGGACGCTAGAAGTAGCATGCCCTGGAAAAGTACTATCTTGAGAGCTTGTCATATTCTCACCCACCAAGTGGGCTATTCAATATGCATCCTCCACATGATGTAAAAGAATCTCATATTTGCAGAATAAATACATACAAAAGGAAAAAGAGTGGGGTGATTTAATTTCTAAATCACTTCCACAAAATGTTAATAGGATTACCTACAAGAATCGTTCATAAAAAATAACTCAAAACAGCGAATAAGGAGGTCCTTAATTAAGGTTTTGTCTTAAGTTTTCATGGCATAACTCAAAAAATAACCCGCATGCATGCACATTTCAACAGAAGATATCAAACAATCTATGATTCAAATGTTACATTAGAAATGAAACTTTGTCAAATTGTTACAAGGAAATGAGTGAACTCTAAATAGTATTGTTTGTGAACCGTATATGGTACAAGTTGATGCAACCAGACGCTGACGACGTGTTATAGAGATAATTGCGTATAAAACCATGAGTTTGAGGTATAATTGTTGTTTTGTGAACAATATATCAAGTGTGTGTGTTTTGATGAGATGAGAAGTTATTTTAGTACATTGCAAGATGTAAAATCCTAGTGATGGTGGGCATAAAATTGAGATTAATAGGGAAAGTCACATATTTAACTCAATAATCTAAACAAATGTTGAGTTAGTCAGAGTATATTTAAAGATAGATGTTAGGTGAATTTCTTTAGAATATGATGATGATAGTATTAAGAGGGATATACAAATTCTATTACAAGAAAAATATAAAATAACGATTAAAATTTCAGTCACTAAATTAATAAAAATTAACCATTAATTAGTTTAATATCTGATTAAGTGATAACTTATGTTGGTTGGTTACCAATGACGTGTCTAATAACCTATTTTAGTTATCAATTTATCAAATCTAATCTATAATAATTAAATTTCTTTATAATAATAAATATAATTAAGATTTAAAATTATTAAATGTGATTCGAGTTTATAATGAAAAGTAATATAATCTCTTTTGTTATTCTTCTTTATTAGATGACATTCGAGTAAACAGGGTGTTCTCACAAATAAAGTTTTGTGTTTTATTCAACTCTTCTTTTAGAATCTAGTTATACATTTACTTGTTATTGTTATTTAAACTAAACCCTTAATGTTAATTTTTTTTATAGAATGATAAATAAAGATCTCAAATACTTATGGAAGATGAAGGTGAAACTATTTATATATCGTCTTGTTTAAAAGATTGAAATATTACTACTAAGAATAGAGAATGTTAACATTTTTTCAATTGTATTATATTAACAAGTTGTTGGATGTTGTATAACATGAAAATTACATTCCATGTGTGACACATATCAAAAGCCTTTACCCAACCATGTTTAGAGGAATAAGAAAAATACAAATATCATATGGAAACACACACTTTAAAAATAATATATTTTCAATATCTGACAAGAATATGAAAAGACACTCACTTTGAAAATACTAAAGAGATGTAAGATACTATTGTCATCACATGAAAATTTCATTAAAAGTAAAGAGAAACAAGTTTAGTTTATTGTGTCATTAGTACAAGTTATTTTAACATGAAAAATGATGAAAACATCCAAACCACATTTAATTGGTTTCAAACCATCCTAAATAAGTTACACTGGGAAGAATTTTTAAAAGCTATGATTACAACTTTAATATCCCTATAAACTAGCCCAATAACTATGAAAACTCGCATGTAGTTATTATTATTATTATGGATGCTTCTAAAAGTCTTAATAATATAGAGGAGCTTGTGAAGATCATTAAAATAGATGAAGTTGTAGTATAACAAAATATCTAAAAAAAAGAAGAAAAGTGTGGTATGATTGAAAAAGCCAAAACATTTCATATTAGAGTGTCTATATTAAGAGAATAATGGATTCTTCACAAAAGAGATGAAGAGAAGTTTAATATTAACCTGGAAGGATCTTGATTTGTCAAAATCTAAGAAAAAAAACCTTAGAATTGTCACATGACTAACAAATTCTAAACAACTATTTAATTCAATCAAAATACATATTTTAATAATTTACATTTTGCTTTTGAAATATATAATAAATTTCTCTATATTACTTTTTTTTTACATTCAAAAGCTTATAAAATTGTTAAGACAAATTTGAAAATTGTGACTAAAGAACTCAAGGCTTTGAAAATAAAATAAACTGTCACAGACTATCTATCGAAGTACAAATTTTGAAAAGAAAAAAAATTAGAAAAGATGTTTTTGAAAAATTCAAGAATGGGTTTATCTTTAGTAGATGCAAATAAAATAATAGAGGTCTACTAACGAAAAATGAAACAACAAGGAAATTCATTTCCTAAACTACCATAAGGGATAAAAGACTTGATATTTAATAAGAATGTCAAACAAACCCTCACAACAAAAATAAGAATTGGCTATAAGGAAGACAGACTGCATTGAAAAAGAGAAAATCATACATATTTTTATTTAATTAAATAAAAATATTTTTTATTGTTAATTTAATTAAATTTTAAAAAATAATGTCGTACATATTTATGTTTTTCATACTTTATCAACCAGATCAAGATATAAAACAAAAATTGTTTATATATATATATATATATATATATATATATATATATATATATATATATATATATATATATATTGCACATACATATCTTTCTCATTATATAAAGGAATTGAGAAATTTTATTTATTTATAATATTTCCTTTCTTTATACTATTAATACATTTTTCTTTGTACTATTAATACATTTATATTATTGACGGAAACATATTAACTAAAGAGTTAGTGTGATAACAAATAAAAAATAGTCATCATTTTTTTTTAAAATGATTGAAGCTTCTATCTCTATATTACAATCACTGTCCAGAAAAACTGCTTAAATTAGTATTTTTACTTTTATTATGTATAAGAAATAAAAATAAAAAAGAGGTAATAAATATCATATAAAATAATATTAGAACAAAACAATTTATATTCATATCATTTTTACAATATTATCAATATTTTTTATTTTATATTATAAAGATTTGAATTAAATTTTGTAGTTGTCAGTTGGGAATAAGTGAGTATTATCATGGTTAAGAGATCAACACAATACCATTTCTTGAATAATATATACTTATTTTAATCTCAACATCAAACTTCCAACTACAATTTCATCCAATCTTGATATTTATTATAAATAATTATTAGGAGATTTTTCTATTCAATAATAATAATAATAATAATAATAATAATAATAATTATTATTATTATTATTATATTATGAAAGTATAAAAATTGAGAAAAAATATGAAAAAAATAAATATTTATTTATCAAAAAAATCATAAATATTAAAATTTAAAAAATAACTAATATAAATTAAATAAATAAATAAAATTAGGTTAATACATCAAAGAAAACATAATTATAAAATTATTAAAATAAATAAAATAAAATTTCAATAAATAAAAAAGATTTATAAAATAAAAAAATCAGGTTATAAATGTTTACTTTCCTTACATTAGATGTTATAGTTGATGCATTAAAATTTTAATAATACTTCTCTTAATTTTTTATCATCCTTTTACCTTTAATGTTTTTTTTTTCTCACTTATGCTTTCTGTCCATCTCTCTCCCTTAGATTTTATCTATCTTGCATCTATATATATATATATATATATATATATATATATATATATATATATATATATATATATATATATATATATATATATATATATATATATATATATATATATA
>Ga0099825_1004139_pt1 | contig 19097 bp, 14 predicted proteins | sample SiratroredBW_FD_76838 | JGI IMG/M metagenome (GOLD analysis project Ga0099825, IMG submission 76838) | Root nodule microbial communities of legume samples collected from California, USA - Siratro red BW | ecosystem: Host-associated > Plants > Roots > Nodule | place: USA: California | collected... | reverse complement strand
TACTACTCTATTAAGTTATTGGATAGGAGATATTTGTTGTTCTCAAGGATTGACAAATTCTTTATGTTTTTAGAGTCGTAAACATATAGATAAATCTAAATAACATTAGCATACATATATAATACATTTTAACATGTTAAAAAGAAAAAAAAGATGCACAATTAAAGCAAGTTCTAAAACTTATCTCCCTTGTAATCAACATTGTTGTCTAATCAGCCAAAAGATATAAATTTTTTAAAATTTGTTTTGTTTTCTAAACCTCCTAAGTGGACACCAAGACTTAAGTTGTAGAATCTACAACTATCAACTTTATCATATCATACAAAATTGTTTGGTGGTGGATAGTTGACCCGAATGTATATACTTTACCTATTGCAAAAATATATGAGAATAAATCAAATACAAGATAAAAAAATATAATTGAAAGGAAATTATCTAAGGTCCGTAAGTGTTGGTAGATCTTCAACATGCAGCTTAGAGTCAATAGGCACATGAATACCAACTTCTCTTAATCTGTCTAATGTAGTACAATTCCCTTTTTGTGCTAACAAAGAACAAGGGAGGGGTTGAGAGTTAATAGAAAGAGGAAAGAAGACTTTCATGTAAGCTAATTTTGTATCCATATTTGACAAAAACAACTCCTTCAAAATAGAGTATAACACCTCCCTATACTCATCTCTAATGAACTTCATCTCAAACTAAATGAACCATGATTTACTAACATGCAGAGATGGAGGACCAAAAAACTAATGGATGACCATCCTTGTTTAGCAACACAAACACATCCTACCAATGGTAGTTGCAAATAGATCATGCCCTTGTGTAATCAATGGTCCTTGTGTGCTCTACTTGACTAAGTGATCCTTCAAAACAAACATTTTGAAACATTTTAGTGTGTCCAGAATTAAGAGTAACATATACATATATATAATTAAATTGAATTTTTTCTTAGAATAAATAATTTTAAATAAGGAAGTTGTTTATGCTTATAAAACCATGAGATAGATAACCTATATGTGAAGTTAACGTAGTTAGATTATGTATATTAAAGCATATAATTTATTAAACTGAACTTTTATTATGATTTCAATTAATTTATATGTTCAATTGATTAAGATTAAATTGAAATGAGTGAAAAATAAAATTTGAAAATCTAATTATGTAGAAATAATTCTTAATTTCTTATCTAAGATGTGATCAAATTTTAAATTAAATGAGATATATATAAGAAAAAAAGTAAACCAAGAGAAAAACTTAAAAGAGAAAAAGAAAAGTTTACGAAAGAGACGGGGAGAAAATAGGAAAAAAGAAAAACAAGAAACAATAAAAAAGAAATAAGAGAAATAGAAAGAAAGAAAAAAAAAAAGAGAGAGAGAAAAGACAGACAGAAGAATGGGGTGAAGTGACTTATATATAATATATATGGTAAATTCACATTTTTTATTTTTTATATAATTTGATTTTGATAAATAATATATTTTAAAATTCTTATATTTAAATATCATATCTATTATTATTAAATTATGCGTTAGGATGAAACTATGTATTAAAATTGTGTGGTTAATATATTGATTTGATATATTGATAGTATTTTATTATTGTTTTTACAAAAGTCATATTATTTTATTTATCACAAAAATATTAATTAGATTAAAATTAAAAAACTATTGAAACATATTATATTATATATTATATTAAGTAAGTCATTTTGTTATTCTAGTAAATATATATCCGAAATCGAAACCTACAAATACTACTTCAAAATAACATAAACTTATTAAAATTCTTAAAAAATAAAATTAAAGTGACCATCAGAACACTGAGAGATCTATCAAACAAAAACTAAACTTATAAAATAACATATTTGAAGTATAATATTTTAAAATTTCCCTTTTTTTTAATACCATCATCAGTTAATCTTAAAAGATTTTAGTTATTATATTTAAAAATAATAATTATGTTTTTTTCATATTTTATTTAATTACTTATTTTATCATTATCATAATAATTATAAATTTTTAGTTTGTTTAGATCTATAATAATAGCTTAACATTTTCTAGATATAATAGTAACATAACAATTCTCATATCAATAAAAATAAGTTATCATATGTCTATAACAATAGCATAAGATTTTTCTTAGATCTATAACAATAGTGTAGCGTTTCTTATATCTATAGTAGTAGCGTAGTGTTTCCCAACTCTATAATAGTTGCGTAGCGTTTTTTCATATCTATAACAATATCATAACATTTTTCCAATATATAATAGCTTAACATTTCCTATATAATATATAGTAGTGTAACATTTTCTAAATCTAAGACATAGTATTTTCTAGATATATAATAAGAGTGTTTATCAAAGTATAATTTAACAATGTACTTTTAACCGAATTGGTGCGATTTTAAAAAATATTTTCCAAAATGAGTAGATTTTGAAAAAATTGTCTAATGGATAAGTCATGTCAGCATACAGGACTTCTTGTGAAGAAGTCCTGCATGCATTACACGGGTTGGAATTTGTAAAACTAAAGTTTAACATAACTTTAGTGTGAGAGGAGGATGTTAATCGAGGTTTGTTTTTCCTATTTTAAATAAAGTCGTGTCATGACACAAATTTAGTTCAAATTAGATTACACTGAAGTTGTATCACACTAAAGTCGTGTCAAGCTAATACGAGTTCACTTTCACAAATCCAAACTCGTATTATGCATGCATGACTTTTTTACAATAAAGTCATATCATGTTGACACAATTTATCCATATGGATAAATTTATCAAAATTTATTCATTTCAATAATTTTTATAAAGTATGCCAATTTAGTTAAAAAAAAACATTTAATAATAGTATAATTTTTTTCCAAATTAGTAAGATTTAATAGTTTCAAAAAAATCTCTCATATCTACATAAAAGTAATGTTTTTCATATCTATGAATAATTTTTAGTACTTTTTATATCTATAATAGTAGCAACACTATTCTTTCAAATGAATATTACAAAAAAGTTGTGTTTTTCATATTTATAAAAATAATTTTTATTACTTTTCATATGTACCATAATAGTAACACTATTCTTTCAAATGACATAATTTTTCATATTTATATTTATAGTGATATAGTTATTTGGATCTATTAATGGATGATAACTATTGATTACAATAATAATGTCGTTGTTATCTAAATCTATAACAACGGTATTGACATTATTTTTATATATCTTTAGAAACATATTCTTTTTATGTAACAATAATATTGTTTTTTTTTAATAGTGACAATTTTTTTTCACAATAAAAAAACACTATCATCTATATTTGTAATAACTAAAATAATAATAACAATAATACCATTATTATGAAATCTTTTCATAAATATTTTGGAACAACAAAACAACGTCATTTATGTGTCCAATCACAAATAATGATAATATCATTTTTATCTTACAAATGACAACACTTTATATTTTCCAGTAATTAATTTTTAAACGTGAAAGAATCTTTAAACAAATCTTTAAAAATAGTGAAAAATAATTAAGAATAAAAAATGAATAATTAATTTTTATAATTTCTTAAAATCAAGTAAGAGAAAGAAAATATCACATTCTAATATTTGCAAACATAATATTATGTTTCTTAATCTATATTTTACATTTGTTTATTATTGTTTGGAGATCTCTATTTGTTTTCATCTTTTAGTTATCGTGATTTCTTGTTGTCTTCAGGTTAAAGATATGAAAAACAAGATATTGCGTTAGAATAATTAGCTTTGGAAATTTGCGTGAAATCATTCCGTTAAAGTCTTGAAAATTTACATTACAAGAAAAAGGTTGTTTAGAGACCAATTTTTAGCTACCAAATGAAATGGTTACTAATTATGACCAAAATAGTTACCAAATTAGATTTTGGTTGCTAAATAACTACAAAATAAAAGTAATGATTGAATTTAGTGACCACTTAGGTCAAATAATTGGTATCTAACATTAGATACCAAAGTTTTAGTGACCTATGCCATTAGATTCTAAATTAGTTTCTAACATAGGTTACTAAAACCTTGGTAGTTAATGTTAGATACCAATTATTTGACTTAATTGATCACTAAATTCACTCATTATTTCTATTTTGTAGTTATTTAACAACCAAAATTTAATTTGGTGACTATTTTGGTCACAATTAGTAACCATTTCATTTGGTAGCTAAATATTGGTCTCTAAATAGCTTTTTTCTTATAGTGTTAATGGACAAGATTGAGATACTTTTGAATCCTAATGCAATACGGTATCTAGTCTTTCAAGATCTATTCTATGATGTTTGCTTTCCACTATCTACTTTATAGAACTTCAAAGATACCTTATGCATTTCTACATAATATTAAGTGTATCACTTATCATTTACTTTTTTTTAAGTAACATAACGTACATAAAAGTCTAACCTATTATTTATCATAAAATATTTATTGATAAACTCATTTTTTATCCTTTGAGTTTTTTTTTTAAATCATTAATAATTATAAAAATAGATGAATATATAATTTTAATACATTATTATAAATTCAACATGATAATAACATATTTTTAATATGAAATAGATATTATTTGTGTGAAAGATATTTTAAATTAAACTTCTATAAAAGTCTAAATTTCACTTAATTTGAGTTTGATATAGTTTCGTCTCAAAGCTCGTATTGTGGTTAAATGTTACACATAAATTTTTGGTTTAGACTAAAGTGATACTTTTTCTCAAGTGGTAAAGATGACTTTTGTTTGCTTATTCATAGCTATGACAACTTTTTAAAGATGGCCTATTTATCAATTGGATGTCAACATTGTTTTTCTTAATGGGGATTTGCACGAAGAAATTTATATGGAACAACCTCCAGGTTTTTAGGAATATAAATTGTAGTGTTTTAAGCTGACATCTATCAAATAACTACGCGATTGAAGAACAAATGCAATATAATAGCAAACAAAAAAAGTCTTGTATTAAAAGAAAAGGCTATAACAGGCTATAAATGTACACGACGGATTCTACTCAATGGTCGCTCCAAGGCAACCAACCAAAAGAAAAGAAAAAAGAAACTTGACAAAAGTAGCCGCCCACACAAAAGTAGTTGCCCACACATGACCATAAAAAAAGTATGGACAAACCCAACCTAGGGCGTCCTCTCTTCGTCCTTCGCCGACCCTTCGTCAAGAATTGTGGTAGTCTCATGAGTGGCGGGAGTGGGGATCTCCTCAATTGGCACCAACTGGCCATTGTAGACGTCCTTGTTTTTTACCATTTCATTATGTTCGGGAACGCCATACAACAAAACCGCTTGGTGGACGACCTGTCGAAAGGATTGGGAGTGAACCGTTAACACATAATCCTTCAGTTTGTTCAATTCCAACTCCATTTGAATCGTCTCGGACATTGCCTCGTCATGAGCGGAAGTGGCTTTGGCCAAGTTATCCTCAGTGCTTTTTAATCCTTTAGAGAGCCTTTTCCTCTCCTTCTTCACTGCCTCTAACTTGGCTTTGAGAGCGTCACACTTAGACTCTGCCTTTTTTAGGGCCTTGCCCTGAACCTACTTGGTGTCCAAAGTGGCCTTCAACGAGCTCTTAGATGTCACCAACTCCTTCTTCAACTTTGCCACCTTAGAGGACTAACCCTTAGATAACTCCACCCTTAACACCTTGGCGAAGGGAAGACTCTGCATCTCAAAATAGGCAGCAGTAATCTCCTCGGTGGAAGCAGGATTCAACGCTCCCATTTCGCTGAAGAGAGCAATATGTTAACCCCTTTGTGGAACACTAAGTCGGGGGTGAAGAGCTGATCAACATTGCTCGATCCAGCATCCGAGGCCTCAAGCCAAGGCCTCTTCGGTGAATGATGAGAGAAGGAGTAGCTCTTCGCACGATCTTTCCTTTTCCCCTTCTTATCAGTCACTGGAGGGGGATCGAGGTCGACATAAGTAGGGGAAGGGGGCATAGTTTGAAGCTGATTGGCAGATCCCGACCCCTTGTCGGTCTTGGGCTCCTTCTCTGCCTTGATTTACTTCAAGCGCTCCAAGAACTTACCGCCCTGCTGAGCCATGATACCTTAAAGACAATAAGTGATTCAACAGAGTTAAAAACCAGTCACTGATCGGCCAAAAAGAAACAAATCGAAAGTCGCCGTGGAAATTGATCCAGGATATCAAACATTTTCTTGTCGTCTTTAGTCATAGACGATCTCAGCCAAAAGAGATAACTGACAGGATCTCAGGTCCAATACAAAGGGAACTTAGGAGTATCCCCATTAAAGAAGTAATGTCTTCCAGTGGATTTGATAGAAATTTTAAAAAACACATTCTTAAAGTATTTATAAGGAGAGCAAAAGGGAGTGAAAAGAGCAACCACTGCTTGGCTTACTAACGATAGCCACCTAACCGGCTGAGCGAGGCGAGAACTATAAAAATGTAAGAACACATGAGGAGACGACTTTAACCAAAACATTTCCACCAATAAGCGAAAGGCACGAAGAGGCGCCCAGGAGTTGGGTTGCAACTGAGTAGGAGCCACATTTAAGGTACGGAGCATGCCCATAGTGAACTCGTCAAAGGGAACGCACACATTTGAATATGTGAATAGGCACACATATATGAAGAAAAAAATTAGAACCATGACCCTCTCGCCCATGACACACATTATCAATGGTTGTGCATCCATCAACAAAGAGTGCTCCATCAGAAATGTCGTCGGTGAAAATACGGTGAGTTGTCGCATAGCTATCTACCATTGAGGACCAACGATATTAGGAAAATTGGCACGTGACTTATGAGCTTGCCCATTCTTATACCACTATGCAGGGAAGGTTATCCTCGGCAAGCTCCACTGCTAGCCGCAAAGCAACATCAACGTGATCCTCTTGTACCCCAGACTCGGACGCCTCCTCGGACGTGCCAACTGTCTCATGAGAGTCTGTGCTTTGGTCGAAACCCCTAGAAGACACACTACTCTTAGACTCAGTAAAATGGAACGAAGACGAAGACGAGGATGACATGATTACCTCTCGGGATGAAAGCTTTGAACCTAGCCACTCTTGCACTATGGATATCGGAGCTAGGATCCCTTATTACGAGATTTGAGAGTAATACTCCTATTTGTAGAGGGATTATCCCTTATTGAATTTTGTAATTTTTCTACAAGCAATTTATGGATTTTCACTCTCAAATACGTCTCTCTTCTGGTTTGAACCATCGCTTTCCAAACATTGCCAAATCTTTCCTTTTCAGTCTCTCAGGTGCCTCCTCTATGAAATGCTTAATGAACTACAATACAAAAAGACCACAGTCGTACTCATTCTTCTGTTGGGGAACAGTAATGATGTGACATTCAATTTTATGAGGAAGGCACTTCCATATTCTATCTGCAATTGAAATATTTGAAGACACATCTTCCTGATCCATATTTTTTTTTCTTCAATCAAATAGCTTTTTGATCCATATTATCAAAAGCTGATTTACTAGAGAGAAGACCCAAAGAAGCCAAATGAAGTATGATTGGGTCTGATTCATCTTCTTTGTTTGGGATACAAATAATGATCAGGCTCCAATGAAGGTCCTCGTGTATTGGAATCAAAACATGCGACTTCTGAAAAATATTTACACCCTTCCACCATCTTCTGAACTTTGCAAAGATCACATCTCTATCACTTTGCTTGTACGAAACACCTTCTTTAAGCTTCTTGTAGAAATATGTATTGAAAAAATGGTAGTCAGTTGTCAACGGTACTTGCCACTGCCAATATTGAATGTGGAAGTTCATTATTGTCGATGTTAAATAGCCTTCAGGGGCAAGGCAATTTGTGTCCTTACAACAAATTTCTACACACTCTGGATCGTCTCTTGATGGAAAATAAATGTTAGCTTCTTTCAAGTATTCAGCAAATTGGTTTTCGGTTTTTTCCACAGTACGAGCCTCATCGTTGTCGTCATCAACATAACAAACAATGGGCATACCCTTTCTTGACCTTGAGCCATCTAATTGAATTGCCTGAGAAGCATTTTCGCTTTTGGGTAGCATATTGACAGATTTCTCCGAATATTTCGTAGAGAAAAACCAAAAGTTGCTTTACAAGTTTTACCATCACTGAAAGTATCATGTTTAGAAAGTTTACTAGGACAATGAAACCACAATTGTCTTGGTGATGAACGATGTCTCTTTCTTCTTCTGGGGGCTCCATTGTCTAGTATTTTCTGGTTGTCACAATGTTTGAAATGTAACGTCTCTTTTTCAAATGCATTAGAAGCTGCATTTTCTTGTATTTTGTAGTGCTGAAGATGTTTGAAATGTGATATCTCTTTTCTAAATGCATCGACAGATGTACAACTAGTACTATCTTCCATTTTCTTAATAAAGTAAGATGTAAAAGTGGATAGTGGCTGAGCTTGAGATGACAAAGTCTCTTCTCTCAAGTCATTAGACACACCCTTGGTAACAACACTTGAGCTTGTAGTTTGTTCGTGTTGTGGCCTCTGGTCCACATCAACTTCCCGAAGACTAAGTTCCTGTTGGTAGCAGTCGATGGTGGCCGAAGCTTGGCTCCATTGTCGGGCAAATTCTTGCCGGTAGACTCTAGTGTTCTCTTCTTGCTCTGAATCGACTCCTTAAGCTTGTGAAAGGGAATAGGGTTTTAGTCGTTGGATCAAAGGCCATGGCAGAGGAAGGCACGATGACGACCTCCCGCGGCGGCGAGTCCGGTTGAAGTTGTTCATTCCAATCAATGGAGAGAGGAACCTGTGGTTGCTGTCATTTCTCCTCCATGCATTTGAGGAGCGTGAGTGAAAGTGTTTGTTATTGTTGTATTACTTGGAAATTGTTTAGGACGGAAATAGATGATATTGGTGGCGGTGAGTGGCGCGCCACCACTTGTGGATTAGCTCTTCCTCTCTTCTGCCCCTACTCACGAACAAATCATTTTTTATTTTATTTTTATCCTTATGAATTAAAATAAAATGAATATGAACAAATTAATTCCCTTATTTCAATTTTCTTCATCATTTGTTTGAGTTGTCATATTTTTGTTTTGACGACAATTTCATTTCTTAATTTCTTCTTTTTTTTTTATTCTGATTCAAGAGCTTTTGATGTACTCCTTTGATGAATCTCTTTTTAATAAACTTTTGATGTATCTCTTTTTAATAAACTTTTGATGTATAACTTGAACTGATTTTCACTTGATGATCCTTATTTAGGGGTATATTTTTAAAAGAAAAATTTGGAGTATTAGGCTCAAAGAAAAGATGTAATGGATATTTTTATGATTGGGAGGAGAAAAATGGTCATATATCATTTTGGATCTCAATTGCTTTGATTTTCAAGAAGATAACTTTTGTAATAGAGTTCAATAACTTTCAACGTGTGTCAATTTTTCTCTTTTCTTTTTCTTTATATATTTTCTTTTTTGTATGTCGTCATTTGCGGGTTTTCAGCCTAACGAAGTTTTTTTTTTCCTTTTTTTTCTATCTTCTTTATATGATTGCCAATAGAAAAATGAATTTTTGAAATTGAGATAATGAGATTTAATTGTCCCAGTATGAAAAGTCTTTTTGACAATTGAAGTAAATCTTTAAATAAGCTTAAAGAAGGCTCAAAGGGTTTTATCCAAAATATATGCATTCAATATGTTATATTTGGAAAAGAATTCATCTTGGTTTTTCTTTTTCTTTTATTTTAGAAACTAGACATGTTCATTTACCCTTTCTCGTATTAAGGACATCCCAATTAATTAACCAGATTGTAGGAAATTATCATCACAATAGTTGATGTCTGTACAAGAAAAAGAAAGAAAAAACACTGGCGCCAACTATATGAAAATATCACCAGATTTTTGGTTCAAAGAAATGAGAATTGCAATTCATGATGCATGTTACGCCATAGAATCCTTGGCGGACTCAAAACAGTCAGTTGTCGAGCCAACAGATGATGAAGGAGAAGATTCTAAGTCACAATTATTCATTATTGAATTCTGTAATTTTTCTACAAGCAATTTACGGATTTTCACTCTCAAATTGGACATCTCTTCTGGTTTGAACCATGGCTTTCCAAACATTGCCAAATCTTTCCTTTTCAGTGTCTCAGGTGCCTCCTCCATGAAACGCTTAATGAAGTACAACACAGAAAGAACACAGTCGTACTCATTCTTCTATTGGGAAACTGTAATGATCTGACATTCAATTTTACAAGGAAGGCACTTCCATATTCTGTCTGCAATTGAAACATTTGAAGACACATCTTCCCGATCCATATATTTCTTTTCTTCAATCAAATAACTTTTAATATTATCAAAAACTGATTTACTGAAGACCCAGAGAATCCAAATGAAGTATGATTGGGCCCGATTCATCTTCTTTGTTCGCGATACAAATAATGATCAAGCTCCAGTGAAGGTCCTCGCGTATTGGAATCAAAACATACACCTTCTGAAAAATATTTACACCCTTCCACCATCTTCTGAACTTTGCAAAGATCACATTATGAAACACCTTTAAGCTTCTTGTAGAAATATGTATTGAAAAAAATGGTAGTCAGTTGTCAACAATACTTTCCCCTGCAAATATTGAATGTAGAAGTTCATTATCGTCGATGTTAAATAGCCTTCAGCGGCAAGGCAATTTGTGTCCTTATAACAAATTTCTACACACTCTGGATCGTCTCTTGATGGAAAATAAATCTTACCATCTTTCAGGTATTCGACAAATTGGGTTTCGATTTTTTCCACAGTACAAGCCTCGTCGTCGTAGTCAACATAACAAACAATGGGTTGACCCTTTCTAGACCTTGAGCCATCTAATTGAATTGCTGGAGAAGCATCATTCACTTTCGGTAGCATCTTGACAGATTTCTCCCAATATTCTGCAGAGAAAAATCAGAATTTGTTGTACAAGTTTTACCATCATGAAAGTATCACATTTTGAAAGTTTACTAGGATAATGAAATGGCAATTGTGTTGATGATGAATGATGTCTTTCTTCTTCAAGGGACTCCATTGTTTGGTATTTTCTGGTTGTCATAATGTTTGAAATGTGACGTCTCTTTTTCAAATGCATCAGAAGCTGCATTTTCTTGTATTTTCTGGTTCTCAAGATGTTTGAAATGTGACATCTCTTTTTTAAATGCATCGGCAGCTTTACAACTAGTACTATCTTCCATTTTCTTAACAAAGTAAGATGTAAAAGTGGATAGAGGCTGAGCTTGAGATGATAGAGTCTCTTCTCTCAAGTCATTAAACACACCCTTGGGAACAACACTTGAGCTTGTAGTTTGTTCGTGCTGTGGCTTCTAGTCCGCATCAACTTCCTAGCGAAGACGCATGGATTTTCGACGACTAAGTTCCCGTTGATAGCGGTCGATGGTGGCGCGAAGCTTGGCTCCATTGTCAGGAAAATTCTTACTGATAGACTCTAGTGTTCTCTTCTTGCTCTGAATCGACTCCTTGAGCTTGTGATAGGGACTAGCGTTGAAGTCGTCCTGATCAGAGGCCATGGTAGAGGAAGGCATGATGATGACCTCCTGCAGCGGCGAGTCCCGTTGAAGTTGTTCATTCCAGGTTGCTCTTGTTTCTCCTCCATGCATTTGAGGAGAATGAGTGAAAGTGTTTGTTACTGTTCCCTTACTTGGAAATTGTTCAGAACGGAAATAGATGGAATTAGTGGCAGTGAGTGGCGCGCCACCACTTGTGGGTTAGCTCTTCCTCTCTTCTACGCCTACTAACGGACAAATCAATTTTTTTTATGCTTATGAATTAAAATAAAATGAACATGAACAAATAAATTCCCTTACTTTAATTTTCTTAATCTTTTCTTTTTTATCATTTTGTGAGAATAATTTTGTTTGTGAATTTTCATCCTTTTGTTTTGATTACCTTTTCATTTTTTTAATTTCTTCTCTTTGGTTTTTTTATTTTTATTTTTTTATTTAGGAGCTTTTGATTTACTTCTTTGATGAATTTTTTTTTTTAAAAACTTTTGATGAGTACACTTGAATTGACTTGACTTGCACGTAATGATCTTTTTTTAAAGGGTATATTTTTAAAAGAAAAATTTTGAGTATTAGTCTTAAAGAAAAGAAAAGGTACAATGGATATTTTAATGATCGAAAGAAGAAAAGTAGTCAAATATTATTTTGATCTCAATTGCTTCATTTTCAAGAAGATTAGCTTTTGTAAGAGTTCAATAACTTTTAACATGTGTCAAATTTTTTCTTTTTTTTCTTTATATATATATTTTTTTATATGTCCTAACTTTTGCTTAAACCGTACTTTACGGATTTTCAACCTAAAGGACTTTTTTTTTTCTTTATATGATTGCCTATAAAAAAATGAATTTTTTGATAATTGTGATAAATCTTTCTCTTTAAATAGACTCAAAGAATATCCAAAAGATATAAATTCAATATTATATTTGTAAAATAATTCATCTTGTTTTTTCTTTTTTTTTTTTTTTAACTAGACATGTTGATTCACCCTTTCTCGTTTTAATGACATCCCAATTAATAACCAGATTGTAAGAAATTATCCAAAAATTATCAGCTCAATAGCTAATGTCTGTACAAGAAAAAGAAATAAAAAAACACTGGCGCCAACTATATGAAAATATCACCAGATTTTTTGTTCAAGGAAATGAGAATTGCAATTCATGATGCATGTTACCCCATTGAATCCTTGGCGGACTCAACACAATAAGTTGCCGAAAGAATCCAAATGAAGTATGATTGGCCCCGATTCATCTTCTTTGTCTGGATACAAATAATGATCATGCTCCAGTGAAGGTCTCGCGTATTGAAATCAAAACATACGTCTTCTGAAAAATATTTACACCCTTCAACCATCTTCTTACATCTCTATCACTTTGCTTGTACGAAACAACTTCTTTAAGCTTCTTATAGAAATATGTATTGAAAAAATGGTAGAAATATGTACTGAAAAATATGTATTGAAAAAAAAATCCATCTTGATTTTTTTTTTTTTAGAAACTAGACATGTTGATTCACCCTTTGTCGTATTAACGACATCCCGGTTAGTAATCAGATTGTAGGAAATTATCCAAAAATTATCAGCTCAATAGGTGATCTCTGTACAAGAAAAAGAAAAAAACACTGGCGCCAACTATATAACAACCACAACCATGTGTTGTTGTGAATAACACATAATGAAAAAATGCATGTTTTATTGGTGTTGGTTCATGAGGACATGAAAAGAAGCACAATGTAGTCATCAACAGAACAATTGTGTTTGGGAGGAGTAAAGAGTGAATCAATTAGAAAAAAATTAAGGATACGCGATGCACTGTGATTAGAGATTGGGAATCGTCGACTATGATCTGGCAAAGGTAAACAACTTCTCTAGCAACACATTACCCCTGTCATGGTCCCATAAATATACTAACAGGACAACAATGGCATATAGCATTCATCAAACGTGTAAGCGAGATTGGGAGAGAGCTTTTGAAGCAAAAAGAGGTGACTATGAAGGCTAAAAACTAGGCTAGAGAGCAAATGAAAATTAAAAAGTCACAGTTATTGACTGGAAAGATGGGATTGAAAAACGCTTTTAATTGTTGAGAATTCAAAACTGGATTTAATTGTTTAAGATTTAATTGATTATGAATCTCTTAAAAAATATAACATTCCATTTTAATATGTATTTTAAAAAAATTAAAATTAGACTTTACAAAAAAAAATATTAGTTAAATTTAGATATTTAAATAATATTTAATAAATTTTTTCAATATATTTATGTAGAAAGAGAAAGTTATTAGTTGTGAAATTTTAATTTCTTTCTTTTTAGTTAATTCCAAAAAATTTTAAATTTACAAATAAATGAATTACCTTTTTAAATTACTTCGTCCAAACAAACTATATAGGTTTTATTCGTAATTAAATAAGCGGCATGATTCTAGCAATTGATGTGGAAAAGAGAAAATAGAAAATCGGGCTATTATTAGTCTGACATATGCAAATTGGATCGAGCCAATTCATGGACTTGGCTGCGTCCAACAGGGACTGCTTCTTCCTGCACGTCTAAATTTTTGTTATTTTGTCTAACTTTGTCTTTCGCTCCTTATTATAACATTTCCAATAGAAGTTGTTTATGAGTAAAAATATTATTTTAGTGTGAGTTTTACAAATATATATTGCTTAAAATTGCTTAAATGGATCTCATTCTATTTCAAATGATTCTATCATATCGCACTTCTTTTATGCATCTCACTCTATCTATATTAGTTTTGTTTCAATCAGTCTTGTAATAAATCACAATTCTATAATTATTTTTATTTGCATTTCCATTTTTGAAAACTTAAAATATTAGTATAATTACTTTTAAGACCTAGACTCTCATAAAAGACCTAATTTAATCTTAACCAATAAGCCTATTATTTTATCATTATATCATATCAACTTGTTGTAATAAGAGTTATTGTAAAACTTTCTACTTGAATTTAAGATATCTGTATAATAAATGTGGTATGGGTCTTTCATTTATTTTTATTTTGTTTGGTGTTTCAGAATTTGAAATTCCAAAAGTGTAGTCTTTTGACTTCTGGGTTTAAAAACAATAAAGAAAATTCAGTTCCCGAATTTAAATTTAAATTTTTTCTATTTCCAAAATATAAACTCCAAAGCTAACCTACTAGCGTATTTGATCACGAACTAAGAGAGTTGGTTGGTTTGACATTTTTTTTGAAGGGATTGCATAGAATAAGATAATTTGTAATATGACTAAAGAAGTTCGAATAGATAAAATATGTTAGAAAATAATTTTCACACTCCATATTTTTTATTTTGCTATTCTTACATTAGAATTGTAACATTATGCTTTTAAACTTTCTAATAATATCTTTCTAAACCAGTTAAAAAAGAAGCAGCAACAAAGTTGTGTTTTGTATATAATATTTTTAGAAAGAAGACATATTGTGATGTGATGAGCAAAAACCAATACTAGGACAAAAAAAAAGAGCAAAAACATTTTTAAAAAAGAATATTAAAAATTAAAATACCTTAACAAGTAATCGGGTAGAATAAAAAAAATAATTGCATCTTTTCTTTCAATGTCAAGTAATTAAAAGAATTACGCTTATTATCCTGAACACCAGGTGATATATTTTCTACGATGCCATTATCGTCATGATCAATTCTGTAAGAGACATCAAGTCCCTCCAAAATCAGGTGATAAATGATTTCATTGGAACTTATAGCATTCTGCTCTCTTTCATGCTGATGTTTCATTTTGGTGCTCATCTACGTCAGAAGCATTACCCAATAGTTCATCGTTTTCTTTCTTAAGTAGTGCATCATGTGGCCGATTGCGTTGACTCAAGCTTTGGAACTCACCAGGTGATGCATACAATGACTTCTTTTCCTGTGGTAAGCGAGAATCGTAAACCCATATGAATTGCATTAGAGCAAGAACAAGATTGAAAATTGTCACAGTAATTAAAACTTCGGGGATTCAAGATCTGAATAATTTTTAATAATTTCACTCCAAAGATGTTTTCGGTCTTTCTCTTCTTTAATTAAGGGGATTTACTCCGATTGACCAACTATTCCAACTAGGGTCCGCAGACATTCTCTCCTACGTTTTATAAGGGTGACCCAATGCATGAGGGTCCCTAGTCCCAACAAGTGGGGTTGGGAAGGACGCAAGTTGAGAGCTTGTTCCAAGGATTATTTGAACCCAAGAGTTGTAAGTCACAAGCTAGAAGCAACCTTACGTTGCACCACCATGGCTCATCCTCATTTTTTCAATATAAGTCAAGTAAAAACAAATACTAAAAAACGGTTGTAGATAATTTTAGACTAAAAATGATCACAAATTGCAGATGTTACTTTTAAGCCTTTCAAAAAAATGTTAAAAAAACTTAAGAATAAGCTAAAATAATGTATAAAACACGAATATTAGCAAGTAAAACCAATACTAAATAACTAAGTATATTGTAAAATTTAAATGGTGAGAGTAATCAAAAGCCAAGACTAAGTATGGTAATCAGAGTCATTTCCCTTTAATTTAAAATATGAACACCCCGAAGAAAGTTGAAAACTGAAAAGTTGAATTATATACTGATGGGGTGCATTCATTCTGGCTAACAAAAATAATTTCAAATAAATAATTAGTTGAGGCTTAGCGAAGTTTGTCATTTCAATTTCAAGAAAGGTTACTTCAGGTTCACTTAATTTACCATTTATTTTCAATATGTTTGGTTTTGCATTGAAACTAGCTAGCTAACAAACGTATTTTACGTGAAGAATAGTGATGCATATTCTGGCAACCTCTATAGAACAATTGTAAATGTGACATATATATAAGAATGTGATGTATAGTGAAGTGCACAAAAGAACTGTCTAGTAGTTTTAAGATTAAGTAGACCATCTACCACTGTATTAGATGGTGTTTCATCTTGATAATTTTTGTGGTTTTCTATTTGATTTCATTAGTTCTACATAGAGAACTCTATATATATATGTGATATACATTATATTACTTTGTGTATAAAACCTTCTACTAATATAGTTGTTTCTTTCGTTATTGTTCTACTGTTTTTTCCTGTTATTGTTGAACGAATCCAACAATAATTAAGAAGAGCAAGGTTTGAAGACATCAAAAGGGTGAGACGAACATATCGACGTCACTGTCTCAAAAGGGGAAGATTGACATGATCAACAAAATAAAAAACATTATAACTTTGTGTCTTTGGAAGAAGGTATTAAGGAAAATCAAGGAGAGAACTGTCGCATCAATGTGGATGAAACTTTAGTTACACATAAACTCTATTTGAAGCGATAATTGTATTTGTTCAAGATGACTGAATCAAAAATGATGGTGTAGCAACTAACAGATTTTAACAAGATTCTAGAGTGTCTAGAGATAATTGAAGTAAAGCTTGAAGATAAAGATAAGGCTTTACTGTTTCTTAATGCCTTGCGTAAGACGTTTGAGCATTTTAAAGATGCTTTGGTGTTCAGAAAGGAAATGACCATTACTCTAGAGGAGGTTTATACCCGAATTTGGACTAAGGAGCTACATAAGCTTCAAGAGTCTAAGACAGACAATAATGAGTTGAGTTTTGATATTCTTAAAGTCAATGAACAAGAAAAAGATGGAGGTGAAAGTGAAGAAGAGAAAGATGGAAGATAAAGAGCTAGGACGCTATAATTGCCACGAGAGAGGATACTACTAAACAAATGGTCTAGATAAAGAAAAGAATGAGAGAGGTCATTTCAAAAGAGAATATGTTGATGTTGCAATAGCATTTGATAGCTACAAGTCTATTAGAGTGTTAGTGGCACTAATGTCAAATACACAAAAAAGTTGGGTTTGTGGACACAGGTTGCACTTATCAAATGTGTCCAGTGAAGGAGTTCTTTAAGACCTTTGAATTGAAAGAAGAAGGTTTGTTCTTATTAGAAATAATAAAGTCTACAAGGTTCAATGCATGGGATCAACTAAATTAAAGATGATTGACAACCGAAAGATGATATTGGAAGATCCAAGTAAGTGTTCCAAAGCTCAAGAAATAGTATGTTTGATCTTATGGGCTTGTCAACCAAGAATGAACATGAAATTATAGATATTTTAAAGGGAGTTTCTCTAGTTGCTAAGGAGGTAAGAAAGAATGGTCTTTACATGCTAGAACAATGATCATGCTAAGGAGGTAAGAAAGAATGGTCTTTACATACTAGAACAATGATCACGCATGTGTCTATGGCTAATAAGATGATGCAAGATAAGATAAAGTTGTGGCATCTATATTGGGGCACATACAATCTAGTGAGAGAGGCTTAGTGGAGTTGGGAAAACAAAACATGCTAAAGGAGCTGGAGTTTTGTGTTCAATACGTACCTAGAAAGTCTCATAGATTGAAATTTGAGACTGGTAAGTATATATCCAGTAGATCATTTGAGTATACTTATGCAAACTTGTATGGGGCAACACTAGCTCAAACTCATGATAGAGGGTTTTATTTCTTCACTATCATAAATGATTACTCACAGAGGGTGTGGATTTATATCTTGAAATGAAAGAATGAAACTGTTTAGGAATTTAAAGAATGACACACCATGATTAGTTATCAACAACTAAGGTAACCAAACTTAAATTGTTTAGAATCGATAATGAATTAGAGTTTATATCAAAACAATTTAAAAAGTAACCAAACTTAAATTATTTAGAATCGATAATGAATTAGAGTTTGTATCAAAACAATTTAAAAAGTTCATATTAGGATCATGAAAAACATAAAAGACGGTCTACCAGAGAACGTCTAATAGTGTTCAGATTAGTTAAACCTGTACCATCTACCACTAATTAAATGGTATTTTGTTTTAACTGACTTTGTGGTTTTCAATTATTTTGTTTCCTTAGTTTTATATATAGAAAACTCTTTGTATATGTGATATACGTTACATTGAGAGCATACTCTGTGCACAGACAAAATATTCTATTGTTATAATACAATTACTTTCTTTTATTCTTGTTCTCGTGTTTTTATTGTTACTATTGAACAAACCCAACATATAGTATTTTACTTATTTTCCCTTATTAACTTAGGAAAATGTTACTTTGACACTGGTTTTTCTCTTACTTCCATTTGACACTCCAACGTGGCAGTGCTGTCTCGCATGACAATGAAAGAGAAAACACGAATGGTTTTGGCTTACGTGGTTTATCTTTGTCTTTTTGCAAAGGGTGTTTTTTGTCATTTGCCATCTGAAAATACAGGGCAATTTGAGAGGGATAAGCAGATCTCATTTCGCATTGCACTCATTACCCCCGCTTGCTCTGAAGGAGAGAGAACAGAGGAAACAGCAAGATTCGCATTCCTTTTGCCACCATCGTGTTCCTTTTCCACTGTCGCCTTCGTTTTCCGGCCGCCAATCCACCGTCACGTTGGTGTTCTCTCATCCGTTGTTGGTATGAAACATTGTTGGTGGTTTTTGTATGAGTGCTTCGTTCATGTTTAATACTCGTTTCTTCGTGTGCTTTTTATGGTTACTGGTGTGAATGTGTTGTCTTTTTTATGTTGAAGAATCATATATTGGTGTGCTTTTTGGTTGTTGGTTTGCATCTGTGCCTCGTTGTAGAAGTCG